>MDTB01118674.1_pt1 | contig 23517 bp, 21 predicted proteins | sample 811161 | NCBI WGS metagenome assembly MDTB01 (sample SAMN05326650, study PRJNA326480) | marine metagenome | isolation source: seawater | place: Mediterranean Sea | collected 2009
AATTGCAGATGCTCAAAGGCTGGCGTGATGCGGTCGAGCGCCAGCTCTCCGCGGTCAATGCCGCCATCGGCACCCTTGAAAGCCAGATGCAGCGCGACGGCAACGCCTCGTCCTGAGGGCATCAGCCGCAGACCTGATCCAGCAAATGGCTGGGGCCGTGGGACTGCAGCCATGGCAGTTGTGCCTCACTGGTGGCGAGCAAATAACCGGCAAAGCCCAGGGCATTGACGCTGAATCCCGCGTGCGCCTCCTGCTTTCTGGGCACCATCACCATCCAGTCCCTGGCGATCAGAAGGTTGTAGGGGCGAGTTGGTTTTGTTTGCGCAGCAGTGTCCCCCAGACCCACCGCATCGGCCATCTCCTGGTATGTGCGGAGCAACATGGCGCCGCTGCAGCCCTCGCCATCTTCAAGCTGCCGGCTGCAAAGCTTCTGCTGCCAGAGCGCCTCACCTGCTTCCCCTGACAAGTGCCTGCGGTACACCTCTTCCATCGGGCAGGCAAGTTCCTCAGCAGACCTGGGCAGCAACTGCAGGTGGCGATGGGGCTGGCTGGCTCCGGCTTCAGGGCTGCTGTTGAAAAACCACAAGCCCCTCTGCTCCCGCCAGAGGCGCGCGAGGGCTTCAAAATCAGCCAGGGTCAGCCAGCCATTCTGCGGTTGCCATGTCTGCGTAATCAGCAACAGGTGTCCAGGTTGAACCGGATATTTGTTGAGCAGAACCACATGCTCATCAAACCTGCAAACCTCCAGACGAGGATCCCAGGGACGAAAAGGGTTGGGTTTGGGGCCGGCCCGCCGCAGGTGTTTGGGTGTAGCGCTGAGCAGTCGCCGAATCACAAAGGGTTCTGCAGCAGGCAGCTGCAGAACATCGGTCTGCAGCGGCACCAGAGCACCACTCGCCAGAGCTGTTTGCTGCACGCTCAGGGACCTCTGGGGCAGGCATTCCATTGCGTCAGCGGCGCTCCAGCCGGGACAGACTCGCACCCGGGTAATAGGTCGCCAAGATCTGGCTGTAGCGATACCCCTTCTCTGCCAGTTCACGGGCACCGTGCTGGCTCATGCTCGCCCCAAGCCGCCCGTGGGCTTCAACGGTGAGCTGGCGTGTCGCGGCATAGAGGCTTTCAACGATTCCGCCATCGACACTGAGGATCAAGCCCCGTGTGGCTTGTGCCGCCTGACGCCCCCGGGTGCTTTCGCTGCCAAGACCGTGATAAGCCTGCCAGCGGGTGGTGTCGCCCAGGTTCCAGTGGCGATCTGCCGGTCGGGCCAGGTGGGCCATGGCATACGAGCGGGCAGCGATGGCCTGGGCCTGTAGGGCTTGCTCAGGCCAATGGGAGGGCATTTCGGCTCCCACCACAGAGGCGATGTAGTCCTCCAGGGGGATGTGGTTGATCACGTGCAGCTGTTGGTTCCTGCAGATCAGCCGCAGGCGACCGCGATAACGGTTGGCGCCGACGACCACAGCCAGGCCGGGCCGAGGCTGCAGCCAGAGCTCGCCCGGTCCGGACACCTCAGCAAGATTGAGGGCACCATCGCGGCAGCTGAGCGGCTCCTTTGGCCCAGGAATCTTCCATGGTCTGCCGTCATTGAACTGCAGCGGCACGCCACCGCCGCTGCTGGAGACCACCGTTAAACCGTCCTGCTGCAGTAGCACGCGGATTTCAATGGCCGGCTCAGGGCTTCGCCTCAGCGGTATCGCCAGATCAGGTGGCGCCGTTGATGGCGCTGGGGCAGCCGCTGTTTCAGCCAGGAGCTCGTCCACCACCGGGGCATCCGGTTGGACTTGCCTGGCCGGTCTCAGAGCCGGTGCCATCAGGCTCAACATCACGGCGCTGAGGGCCAGGGGCGAGGCGATCAGCAGCAGTTCAGGCAGCTGGGCGCAGCAGCGGCGGAGCAGTGGTCCTAGTCGTTGCTGCAGCGGCGCCATGATTCGGGTGTGGTGCAGACCGGTTGCTGCAGCAACCGCCCGTCCCAGAGGACCACAGCGGAACCCTGCAGACGGATCATGCCCGAGGTTTGCGGTGTCGCCCACAGCCCCCCTGGACGGTGCGAGGGCTGCCAGCCGTGAACCGACGCTTGACCCAGCTCGCGGCACCACCATGGCGCCACCAGGGCATGGGCCGAGCCGGTCACAGGGTCTTCCCTCAGCCCAAGTCCAGGGGCAAAGAAGCGCAGGCGGTAATCAATGGCGCCAGATCCGGCCTGCATCACCACCCAGCCCACTTCCGCGCCAGCCGCCCAGCCGCTGTGGTCAGGGTCCAGAGACTCGAGAGAGGCTGCTGGTGGCAGCAGCAGAACCCCATACCCCAGCTCAGAGGTCCAGCACCGCAGCGGATCCACACCGGCGGCGCGGCTCATCCAATCCTCCTGTTGGCGGATCACGAGCTCCCCACCGGGGAGCTCCACACTCGCCTCCCCGGGCCCGAGCAGGGTCACCGGCAGGCTGCCGCTGCGTGTGCGGAAGCTGCTGGTGTGGCCTGCAGCGAGCTTGCCCCAGTGCTGCAGCGCGACGGCTGCTGCGAGGGTGGCGTGGCCGCAGAGCTGCACTTCACAGGACGGCGTGAACCAGCGCAACCGCCAGGTGGGGCCATCGACCCAGAGAAATGCCGTTTCAGATTGGTTCAACTCCGCTGCCAGATGTTGCATCCAGTGCTCATCGGCCGGTTGCTCCAGCAGGACCACGCCGGCCCCATTGCCGGTCAGGGGAGTGGTGGTGAAGGCATCCACCGCTGCCAGTCTGATTCCGCTGTCGTCAGAGCTCCTCATTCGCGCCGCAGATCGCGCCGCATCAGCTGCTGCAGGGCCGCAGCTGGTTCCAGCTCGCCGCGGATCAGGCTGAGCACGTTGGTGGCAATCGGCAACTGCCAGTTGTGCTCAGCGGCCAGAGCGCAGAGCGCTTCGCAGGTGGGCAGACCCTCCACGGTGGCACCCACGCTCAAAAGCGCTGCATCGCTGCTTTGGCCGGCGGCAAGGTGATGCCCATAGCGGTAATTCCGGCTCAGGGGGCTTGTGGCCGTCGCCATGAGATCGCCAACACCAGCAAGGCCATAGAGCGTTTCGGCGCGGCCGCCGAGCTGCTCGATCACCAGCGCCATCTCCGCCAGGGCCCTGGTGAGCAGCGACGCCCGCGCGTTGGCTCCCAGGGCGAGGCCATCGCAAATGCCGGCGGCAATCGCCATCACATTCTTGAGGCCGCCCGCCAGTTCCGTGCCGCGGGGATCGCTGTTGCGATAAAGCCGCAGTTGTTCACTGCTGAGGTCCTGCTGCAACTGCCTTGAAAGGGCCTCATCCTCGCCAGCCAGCACACTCGCCGCCGGCAGTCCCTGCTGCAGTTCTGCCGCCAGATTCGGGCCGCTGAGCACCAGCACCGGCCAGCTTGGGCAGGCCCGATGCCAGAGACCGCTGGCGGTGGCTCCCGTTCTCGGATCAAGCCCTTTCGAGCAGCTCAACACAGGCCGTGCTGACCATGGGCTGATCCGGCTCGCCAGAGGCGCCACCCCTACCAGGGCCACCGCTGAAACCAGCAGATCAGCGTCCTGGAGCCGCTCCAGTGCAGCGTCACCATCACGGCGTCTCCAGGTCCTCAGCCGGTGGCCCTGGGCCCCAAGCAGGGCCGTCAGTGTTGAGCCCCACGCTCCCCCACCAAGGACGGCAATGTCGCGAACCAACCGGAAGCGGCGAGACGCCCGCCATCATGCGACAAAGCGTTCCATTCGCCCATGAGCACGGCACCGAGCTGGGAAAGCCTGCAGGGAACCGCGCTGGTGGTCGGTCAAGGCGGCATCGGCACCGCCTTGGTGGAGGCACTGCGGCAGCGACAGCCACAGCTGGAGCTGCTCTGGCTTGGCCGCCGCAGCACCCCTCGCCTTGATCTGACCTGCGACACCGACCTCGATCAGCTCGGCGAGGTGCTTCGCGGCAAGCCACCCCTGCGGCTGGTGCTCAACACCGCTGGCTGGCTGCACGATGGGCAGCGCGGCCCTGAAAAACGCCTCTCGCGCGTTGAACGTGCCGGGTTGGAGCAAGCCTTCAGCATCAACGCCTACGGGGCGATCCTTCTGGCCCGCGCGGTGGAATCAGCTCTTGGCCATGGCCAGAGCGCCTGGTTCGCGAGCCTTTCGGCCCGCGTCGGCAGCATTGGAGACAACCGCCTGGGTGGCTGGTACGGCTACCGGGCCGCCAAGGCGGCACAAAATCAGCTGCTCCGCACCCTGGCTGTCGAGTGGCAACGGCGCCTGCCATCGGTGTGTGTGACCTTGCTCCACCCCGGCACCACCGCCACGGCCTTATCGGAACCCTTCAGGCGAGGTGTGCACCCTGAAAAACTGTTCAGCGCAGAGCGGGCGGCTGGCCATCTGCTGGATGTGCTGGCGACGCAGGGATCTGACGATTCAGGTCGCTTCCTGGCCTGGGATGGCAGCACTATCCCCTGGTGAGGCCATCGATTTGAGCAGTTCAAGCGGCACCACCTTGAGTGCCCGCTGCTCACAGCGCTCCAGAATGACGGGAGGAGCCATGCCATCGGCATGGGCCTCGAGCCAACGGGCCGCACACACACACCAGTGATCGCCGGGCTTGAGTCCGGGGAACTGGAACTGGGGCATCGGTGTGCTCAGGTCATTGCCCTGGGCCTTGCTGTAGCTCAGAAATGATTCTGAAACGACGCAGCAGACCGTATGGCTGCCTCGATCGGCGTCATCGGTGCGGCAGAAACCGTCGCGATACCAACCGGTCATCGGTTCACAACCGCAGCGCTGCAGGGGGGTGCCGAGCACGTTGAGATCCGGGCTGACGGTGGATTCCATGGCTGCACAGATTTGTTACCAGTGTCTCCATCCGTAGCCCATCTGCGCCAGATGGCTTGACGAAATCGGGGGGGTAGGCGCTATGGGTCTTGGAGTGATCGCCCACTTGGGCGGCATGTTCCTCCTGAAACGACGCGCGCTGACCTGATGAGCTGGGATTTCACCGAAGATGCGGCATTCCATGCTCTGGTGGATGCCTTCACCGAGAGTGGCGAAACCTCCGCCATGGAGTTCCTTGCCAATGGCGAAGGCGCCTTCCACTTTCAAGACCTGACGCAGAACGCCGCCGGCGAGGGTGTTGATCTCTCCGACTCCGGCGCCCTCGACGCGTTTCAGCAGGAGATCATCGACACCCTCGAAGGCCGTATCAGCGAGTGAGCTTCAGCTGAAGAAAAAGGCGATCTCCTTCTGCTTGAGCTCATCCCAGCCCGCATCGATCAGGCGCTGGTTCAACGTCTGTTGATCAAAATGCTTGGCGCCTGTTTTGACGATCCGGTTGCGCATCGACTTCTTCACCCCGCTGCGAGCTCGCTTGCTCTCAAGCTCCATCACCTCGTTGTAGAGGCTGAGCATCGCTTCAGGGATGGGTGTGCCGTCGAGATCCACACCTGATGCGATGGCTTCATCAACGCCACCGGGACCGGCGATCGCCATGGTTGTTCTGTCAAAGCGGCCATAGGCTGCCACGGCCCCCTCTGACTAGGCGCTGAAGTAACGGGCTTTGGTGTGAAGCGCGACCAGTGCCGTGGTGCTCTGCTCTGGATCGAGCTGATCACTCTCATCCATCCGCAGCCCGATGCGTTCCGCTTCGAGCCAGTCCAGCTGAGGCCTCGAGTCAGCCACATTCGGGCAGGCCGGGTAGCCAAAGGAGTAGCGACTGCCGCGGTAACGCTGGGCCAGCACATCTCTGAGGGCCTGCGGCTCATCAGCGGCAAAGCCCAACTCGCTGCGAATGCGGGCATGGGTCCATTCCGCCAAGGCTTCGGCCATCTGCACCCCAAGACCGTGGAAGTAGAGGTAATCGCTGTAGCGATCGGCCGCAAAAAGCTCCTTGGCTGTGGTGGTGGCGATCTCACCCATGGTCACCGCTTGCATGGGGATCACATCGCTCGGGCCTCCCTCTGCTGTGAGATCCCTGTAGAAATCAGCGATGCAATAGCGATTGCCTGATCGCTGCCGCGGCAATTCAAAGCGACCAAGCTCCTTGCTGCGCTCCTCAGGATCAAAGACCACCACGGCATTGCCATCCCGCCCACAGGGGAAGTAGCCGTAGGCAACCCGTGGTGTGAGCAAGCCCTCTTGACGCACACGCGTCATCCACTGCTGCAGAACGGGTTCAGCCTTGTCAATCAGGTCCTGCTCATACGCCTCGCGGCTCTGATCCTTGCTCTTGCGCATCTGCCACTGGCCGGCAAAGAGGGCATTGCGATCGAGGTATGCAAAGACCTCCTCCAGATCGATGGCTGTTTCGTCCAACACCCGCGTGCCCCAGAAAGGAGGCTCCAGTGCCGGTTCTTCGGCAACGGCCTCCGAGCGTTCACGGCTGACAGGAGCAGCAGGCTGCTCTGGCTCACCGGTGCTCTCCACCTCAGCCGGTTTCGGTTCATCGACACCACTGTCGCCATTGAGACCGAGACCATCGGGAATGGTGCCGAGGAAACCCTTGGTGTTGTCCCATTCCCCCTCGCGCTTCGCTTCAACCAGTGCATCCATGAAGCGCAGATCAGCAAAGGCATCGCGTCCATAGATCACTTGACCGTTGTAAACCTCACGGCAGTCCTTGTTCACAAATCTTGGTGTGAGTGCTGCTCCTCCAAGAATCACCGGAACGGAGATCCCGGCATCGTTGAAGGACTGCAGGTTGTCCTTCATGAATGCCGTCGATTTCACCAGCAATCCACTCATGGCAATGCAATCAGCCTGGTGTGTTTGCTGAGCTTCGATGATGGCGTCAACGGATTGCTTGATCCCCAGGTTGACCACCTCGTAACCGTTGTTGGTCAGAATGATGTCGACCAGATTTTTACCGATGTCATGAACATCTCCTTTGACGGTGGCGATCAGAAACTTCGCCTTGGCTGACGACTCACCCTCTGTTTTCTCCATGTGGGGTTCGAGATAAGCCACCGCACTCTTCATCGTTTCAGCGCTTTGCAGCACAAAAGGCAGTTGCATCTGACCGGAGCCGAACAGCTCACCAACCACTTTCATGCCATCAAGCAAGAAGGTATTGACGATCTCCAGCGGCTTGTACTGGCTCAAGCCTTCCTCCAGCGCAGGCTCCAGGCCGATGCGTTCCCCGTCAATGATGTGCTGCTTGAGTCTCTCCTCCACCGGGAGGTCGGCAAGCGAAGGCCCTGAGGCGCGCGCATCCTTCGTGGAGACGCCCTCAAACAGCTTGGTCAGCTCTGTGAGTGGGTCATAAATGCAAACATCACCGTCAAAGCGACGCTTGTCGTTGATGAGATCACGGCAGATCTGCTGGTGCTCATCACTGATCTTCATCAGCGGCAGAATCTTGGCCGGACTGACGATGGCTGCATCCATGCCGGCTTCACAGCAGTCATGCAGGAAGACGGAGTTCAGCGTGATCCTTGCCGCTGGGGACAAGCCAAAACTGATGTTGCTGACTCCAAGCAGCACATGAACGCCAGGTAGATCGGCGGTGATGCGCCGGATCGATTCGATGGTCTCGCAACCATTGCGCCGGTCCTCTTCGATGCCTGTTGAGATCGGCAGGGCCAGGGGGTCGTAAAAGATCTCATGGGCCGGAATGCCGAATTCCAGCGCGTCACGGTAAGCACGTTGGGCGATCGCAAACTTGCGCTCAGCAGTGCGCGCCATGCCGTCCTCATCAATCGTGCCAACGACCACTCCAGCGCCGTAGGCGCGTGCGAGCTCCAGCACCTTGAAAAACCGCTCGTCTCCGTCCTCATAGTTGGTGGAGTTCAGCAAACACTTGCCCCCAGCCACCTTGAGGCCGGCTTCCATTTTTTGCCACTCCGTCGAATCAAGCATCAACGGCAGGTTGACATTGGTGACCAGACGGCTCACCAGCTGGTGCATGTCCCGCTCACCATCGCGTCCTACGTAGTCGACGTTGACGTCGAGCACATGGGCGTTTTCCTTGACCTGGCCGCGGGCCACCGCCACGAGTCCGTCCCAGTCCTCCTCATTGAGCAGATCACGCACTTTGCGGGAGCCACTTGCGTTGAGACGCTCGCCAATGATCAGGAATGAGTTGTCCTGCAGGTAAGGCGTCGTGCCATAGATGGATGACACACCTGCCTCGGCTCCAAGCAGGGGCCGGCTCTGCTTGAGCTCCGGTGTCCGGACCGGGCGTTCAGCCGGGGTCATCTCAGCGGAGAGCTCCACGAGAGCGGCGATGTGAGCCGGGGTAGTACCGCAGCATCCACCGATGACCTGCACGCCGAGATCTTCAATGAAATGGTGCATGGCCATTTTCATCTCCACGGGCGTGAGCCGGTAGTGGGCCACCCCGCCGACGTTCTCCGGCAGACCTGCATTGGGAATGCAGCTGACCACAAACGGGGCATGGTCACTGAGATAGCGGATGTGCTCCTTCATCTGCTCAGGACCGGTGGCGCAGTTGAGGCCCAGCACGTCAATGGGAAACGGCTCAAGAATCGAGACGACCGCAGCGATATCTGAGCCCACCAGCATCGTGCCGGTGGTTTCCATCGTGACGCTCACCATCAAGGGGCGCCGTTCACCACATTGTTCAAAAGCCGCTTCAATGCCTGATAGCGCCGCCTTGATCTGCAGCACGTCCTGACAGGTCTCGATGATGAACAGGTCCACATCACCTGCGAGCAAGCCTTTGGCTTGTTCGGTGAAGGAATCGCGCATTTCATCAAAGCCGACATGCCCAAGCGTCGGCAGCTTTGTTGTGGGCCCCATGGACCCAGCGACAAACCGCGGCTTTTCGGGCGTGCTGTAGCGGTCAGCCATCTCCCTGGCCAGGCGAGCCGCTCTGACGTTGAGGTCGAATGCTTCGTTCTGCAGGTCGTATTCGGCCAACACCAGCGACGACGCACCAAAGGTGTCGGTCTCGATCACATCGCAACCGGCCTCAAGAAACTGGCGATGCACCTCCTGCACCGCATCAGGCCTTGTGACGACAAGATTCTCGTTGCAGCCTTCCAGAGCGGCGCCACCGAAATCGTCTGGACCCAAGTCCATCTGCTGAAGCGACGTGCCCGTGGCACCGTCAAACACCAGCACCGGCCGCTCCGATGCGTGCAGCCGTTCAAGGAACCTGCTCATCCGTCCAGCCGCACCCGAGTCACCCACCCCTCAAAGTTAGGGTCTCGCCCCTCGGTGATGGCGGTCAGTTGCTCACGCAAGGCATTCATGATCGGTCTCTCACCGCCCAGATCGGTGCATTCCACCCGTCTGATCGGTGTGATCTTGGCGGCAGTGCCGGTCAGGAAGACCTCATCGGCAATGAACAGTTCGCTCTTATCAATCGGCCTCTCCACCACCGTGTAGCCCATGTGACGGGCCAGTTCGATCACGCTGGCGCGGGTGATGCCCTCGAGGATGTCCTGGTCCACCCCTGGGGTGAAGAGCACACCGTCGCGGATGATGAACAGGTTCATGCCGCTGGCCTCACTCACTTTGCCGCGGGTGTTGAGCAGCAACGCCTCATCAAAACCACTCTTGACCGCTTCTGTCTTGGCCAGCGAGCTGGTGATGTACGCGCCGCTGATTTTTCCTCGCAGCGGCAGGGAACGATCTTCCTGACGGGTCCAGGAACTGATGCGGCAACTCACCCCATCTGGTGAGAGGTAATCCCCGAGCTCCAGGCCATAAATCAAAAAGTCAGTTTCGATGTCATGCAATCTCGGGGCGATGCCCAGATCTGATGTGTAGACGAACGGCCTCAGGTAGATCGGGCAGCTGGGACGGTTGGCCTTCAGGAAGGTCCTGACGGCCTCAAGGATCGTTTCAGGGGCCAGCTCCGTCAGCAGCAGGTGGGCGCTCTGACTCAGGCGTCTGGCGTGGCGATCTGCCCGAAACAGGAGAATCTCAGCTGGATCTTGCGGGTTGGGCAGGGCTCGCATGCCCCCGAAAGCCGCTGTGCCGTAGTGCAGGGCGTGCGTCGCGATCGAGAGGGTCGCTTCAGCGAAAGGCACGCACTGACCACCGAACCAGGCGTAGGGCAGAAAGCGAGGCATAGGGCTGGGCTGACCAGGGTGGATCTTCTCATCCCCTGCTGCAGCAGGATGGTTCGATGCACAGGCTGGCCGCGCTTCCGGGCGATCCCCGAGATGATGATGTCCTGCTGGTGGAGCAGCGGTCGGCGCCATTGCTGCTGCTCACCAGTGCAGACAGCGATCTCAAACTTCTCTCCGAACGCCTTGGTGCTGAGGCAGATCCGCCGATGCGGGGACTGAATCTCGCCAGCCTTCAGCACCCCGCCGCGGTTGATCACTACCTGCGCAGCAGCCTCGGTGGCACCGCCCTTGTTCTGGTCAGGCTGCTGGGTGGTCGCGGTCACTGGAGCTACGGACTTGAGCAGCTGAGGGCATGGAGTTCAGCAGCCCAAGGCCGAACCCTGGTGGTCATGGCCGGGACCAGCGACGGTGCAATGGAGCTGGCGTCGCTCAGCTCCATTGATCCTTCCATTGCTCTGGCTCTTGGGCGCTGCCTGCAAGAGGGCGGTCCCGAGAACATGGACCAAGTGCTGAACTGGTGCCGCAGCTGGATGGCCGGTGCGTCGCCGGCTGCCCCCGAGGTCCAGCCTTTGCAGGATCCCCAGGCCCATGACTGGCGGCAGGACGCAGGCCCCCGCGTCGGGGTCATCCTCTACCGGGCGCTGCTGAGCAGCGCGGATCTCGATCTCGCCGACGCCACACTGGACGCGTTGCGGCGTCAGGGACTCTGCCCGCGTCTGCTGCTGGTCAGCGGTCTTAGGGACCGGGCGATTCAGCAGGCCGTTGCGCGCCTGCTGCAGCGTGAACAGGTTCAGGCCGTGCTCTGCGGCACAGGTTTTGCCTCAGTCCAGGCTGATCAAGCCGGCGATGGCGCCCCGCTCTGGCGTGAGCTGGCAGTCCCTGTGCTGCAGCTGCTCAGCAGCACAGGCCCCAGGCAGCGATGGGAGCAAAGCAGCGTCGGGCTCTCACCCCTTGATCTGAGCATGCAGGTGGCTCTGCCAGAGCTGGACGGTCGTCTTGGCACCCGCATCGGCAGTTTCAAGGAACTGCGTCGTGCCGATCCGCAGCTGCAATGCGCCATCCAGAGCTATGAGCCCGATGCGGAAGCCCTGGACTGGTGCGCTGAACTCACCGCCCGTTGGATCCATCTGCGCAGCCTGGATGCAGCGGCCAAACGGGTGGCCGTGGTGCTGGCGAATTACCCGACGCGCAATTCCAGGCTGGCCAATGGCGTCGGCCTCGACACGCCAGCCAGTGCTGTTCAACTGCTGCATTGGCTCGAGGCTGAGGGCTACGACCTGGGCGGTTGTGAGCTGCCGGGGACGTCTCAAGCGCTGATCAGCGCCCTGACAGCAGGACGCACGCCCGACGCTGAAAGTTGGCATCTCTCTGCCTGCAGCCACCTCAGCCTTGAGGCCTATCGCCATTGGTGGGACGAGCTCGAGCCCTCCGCGCGCGAGCGGCTGGAAGAGCGCTGGGGAACGCCTGAGCAGGACCCCAGCCTGGAAGCCGCAGGCTTTCCCATCGCCGGTGTTCGTTACGGCTCGGTGGTGATCATGTTGCAGCCATCACGGGGCTATGACCGTGATCCAAGCCTGAGCTATCACAGCCCGGATCTACCGCCCACCCACGCGTATCTGGCCCACTACCTCTGGCTGAGAACCAGCTTCAGGGCTGATGTGTTGTTGCACCTGGGCAAACATGGAAACCTCGAGTGGCTTCCTGGTAAGGGCATTGGCCAGTCCAGCGGCTGCTATCCCCAGCTGGCCCTCGGACCCTTGCCCCACCTCTACCCATTCATCGTCAATGACCCCGGAGAAGGGTCCCAGGCCAAACGCCGCAGCCAGGCGCTGATCCTTGATCACCTCACGCCACCACTGGGACGGGCAGGGCTCTACGGCCCCCTGGCTGAACTGGAGGGACTGCTGGATGAGTACTGGGAAGCGCAGCAACTGGGCAGTGAGCGGACGCCGTTGCTCGAGCAACGGCTGAAAGTCGAGCTCAAAGCACTGGAATTGCCCTGTGGCGGCGAGACGCTGCTGGAGCAGCTCGATGGCGTGGATGGCTACCTCTGCGAACTCAAGGAGGCCCAGATCCGCACCGGTCTGCACATCTATGGACAAGCACCCCAGCCGGGTGCTTTCCAGGAGCTGCTGTTGGCCCTCGCACGGGCCCCTGGCGGGCAGCGCCTCGGTCTGACGAGGGCCCTGGCCGAGGATCTGCGGCTGAGTTTTGATCCCTGGGTGGCTCAGGAGTCTGAGGCCCTGACGGCTGAGGACCTCGCCATGCTTCAGACACTGGCGCCGGAGAACACCACGCTCCGGTTGGTTGGCGATGGCATCACAGCTCTTGAAAAGCTTGCTGCCTCACTGCTGGCTGACCCCGAGCAGCGGCCACCAGGGCCGAGCAGCAAAAGCGAAATGGAACGCATCCGCGCGCAGCTTGAACCCCGTCTGGTGGCCTGCGCTGCGGCTGAACGCCACAACCTGATGGCCGCGTTGCGTGGTGAGCGGGTGGAGGCAGGACCATCCGGTGCCCCAACCCGCGGTCGCCCTGATGTGCTGCCCACAGGGCGCAACTTCTACGCTGTTGATCTGCGCTCCGTGCCAACCGAGGCGGCCTGGGATCTTGGTCGCCGCGCTGCAGAAGCCCTGCTGGATCAGCATCTGCAGGCAGAGGGAGAGCATCTCCAGCATCTGGCCCTCTCGATCTGGGGCACCAGCACGATGCGCAGCGGTGGCGATGACGTGGCCCAGGTGCTGGCCCTGATGGGGGTTCGCCCCCGTTGGGACGGCCCGAGCCGGCGCATGGCCGGCCTGGAACTGATTCCAGAGGGCGCTCTGGGTCGGCCCCGCGTGCGGGTGACCGTCAGGATCTCTGGCTTTTTCCGTGACGCCTTTCCCCAACTCATCACCTGGTTGAACCAGGCTGCTGAACTGGTGGGTGGTCACACACCCGCTGAGCAGCGCTGGTGCTCGGTGTATGGCTCAGCGCCTGGGGCCTATGGCGCGGGTCTTCAGGGTCTGATTGACAGTGGCCAGTGGGAGAGCGCTGATGATCTGGCCGAGGCCTTTTTGAACTGGAGTCTGTGGAACTACGACCAGGGGCCTGAGGGCATCAGCGATCGCTCCGGCATTGAGCAACGGCTCAAGCAGGTTCAACTTGTGCTCCACAACCAGGACAACCGGGAGCATGACCTGCTGGATTCAGACGATTACTACCAGTTCCAAGGCGGGCTCAGCGCCGCTGTGCAGCGCCTCAGCGGCAGCAGGCCCGCCCTGTGGCATGGCGACCACTCAAGGCCGGAGCGACCGCGCCCCAGACCCTTATCCCTTGAGCTTGATCGCGTGATTCGCAGCCGCATGCTGAATCCCCGCTGGATCGAGGGGATGCAACGGCATGGATATAAAGGCGGATTTGAGTTGGCTGCCAGCCTCGATTACCTCTTCGCCTATGACGCCTGCACCGACCTGGTGCCGGACTGGTCCTACAGCGCGATCTGCAGCACGTGGTTACAGAACCCGAAGCTCGAGAGCTTCCTCAGGCAGCACAACCCATGGGCACTGCGTGACATGGCAGAACGACTGTTGGAGGCCCACCACCGGGGCTTGTGGACCTCCCCTGATGACGGTCAATTGGATCACCTCAGGGATCTGGTGATCAGCAGTGAGGGGCAGATCGAGCAGGGCTGGGGAGGTGAGGAGCGGTAAACCTCAGCGCAGGTCACGCAGCATGTCCTTGAAAGGATCAATCGATCCGGGCTTGGCCGATGGAGCGCCACTGACAGGCTTGGGCTCAGGCGCTGCAGGGGCCGATGGTGCCTTGACATCACCCTTGGAAGCCGTCCCAGGCACGTTGGTACCCGTCACTGCCGTGCCCTTGATGCGGTTCTGCAGTTCCTCCTGCGTCATGGTCTGAGCAAAGGTCTTCTTCACCGGCTTGGGAACACCCGGGTCGATGCGCATGGCGGCTGGATCGGGAGCCTGTGATTCCGGCAGGCCATCGGAGACGCGCTGCAGACGATTTTCCATCGAGGCCACTTCCTCGATGCGCTCCTTGGTGCCGGGGTTGTCAGCCGTTCCGGGGAACGTGCGCCGGATGCTGTTGGAGCGGCGCATGAAGTCCACGTCCCCCAGGCTGCTGGCTTTATCAGGTTCGAGGAAAAAGCTCTTTTCCGTGTTGTCTTCTTCGCCGGGCTTACGGCGGAATCGATCAAAGAGACCCATGGCAGCCGATAGGAGTGCAGAGAACCTAGCGGCCCTTCAGGCTGAACCCGTGGGAATCAGTCCCACATGTCTGCAAAAGGTTGAGTTCATCGGCCAGGGCTGCCACTCGCTCACAGATCAAGGGGCTCGGCCGCCAGCTCGGCAGCATTTCGTAGTCGTACCAGCATTCGGCCCCATCGAAGCCCAGGGCCGCAGCAGATCGCATCAACGGAATGAAGCTGATGCGATAGCGAGCGGGGTGGGCCAGCACCGCCAAACCGTTGGCGGCATGAATGGCCTTGACCACCTCTGCGGCTTCGAGGTGGTCACCGATGACTGTGTCGCCCTGCAGGTACGGCTGGATCGCAGTGTCATCAGGCTCGTAGCCCAGGGCCAGCACATGAACCAGGCAGGTCTCGAGCACGCAACTGATCTCAGTGCCTGTCCATAGCGTTGGCACCGTCATCCCCTGCTGCTGCAACTGCTGCAGGCGGGCAGCAACACCGCCATGGGCGCCGATGCTGTGGTGGTCGGTGACAGCGAAATGCTGCAGCCCCAGCTCAACGGCTTGATCAGCAATGGCCACAGCCGAGAGGCTGCCATCACTCCAGAGGCTGTGGCAGTGAAAATTCAGCTGATGCGGACAGCTGCCTGAATCCACCTGGGCCAGAACATCAACCAGGGGATGGGGGTCGCTGGGCTTATGCCGCATGGCTTGCCTCCCGCTCAGCACGCAGACGGCGCCAACGGGCATAGAACTGTATGGACCCTGCCATGAAAACAACCAGGCCGGCGGTCAGCCAGGTGGCTGCACCGGTCGGGAATTGCTGTTTGAACACAACCAGCAGCACCACGATCACCAACAACAGGGTGGGTAGTTCGTTGAGCGCCCGCAGTTGACGGCCGCTCCAGCCGCACTCCTGCCGGCTGAGCTGCCCCATCAGCCGGTAGCAAAGCCAGTGGTAAGCAAGCAGCCCCAAGACGAAAGCCAGCTTGGCGTGCATCCACCCCTGTTTGAGCCAGGCGGGATTGCCGAGCAGGAGACCCACGGCGCAGAAGACCGTGACCGCCATCCCCGGCGTGGTGATGATGTTGGCCAGGCGGCGCTCCATCAGACCGTATTGCTGCTCAAAGGCGGCGCGGATCGGAGGCTCGTGCTCAGCGGCCTCGACGTGATAGATGAACAGCCGCACCAGGTAGAACAGCCCGGCAAACCAGACCACAACGCCAACGATGTGGAAGGTTTTGAACCAGAGATAGCTCTCTGGAGGCAGGCTCAAGAGCATGGTGGCTGACCGGGTTGAGCCCATTCAAACCCTGCGGCCGTGGCGCGGATCGCAGCAAGCTCCTCCGTGCTGATGCGCTCCAGTTGGCGGATCATCAGCGCCATGCGCGGGTGCTTCCGGAATCGTTCCTGATGGCGCGCCATGAAGTCCCAGTAGAGGACAGTGAAGGGGCAGGCCTCAGGGCCCGTTCGCTCGGTTGGCTTGAAGCGGCACCCCTTGCAGTAGGTGCTCATTTTTTTGATGTAACGGCCACTGGCGGCATAGGGCTTGCTGCCCAGACGGCCTCCATCAGCCCACAGCCCCATGCCGACCACGTTGGTCTGCATCACCCAGTCATGGGCATCAACGAACTGAGCCTTGAACCAGGCCGTCAACGCTTGAGGCTCAATCCCTGCCAGGAGCCCCAGGTTGGTGAGCACCATCAGCCGCTGGATGTGGTGGGCATAGCCGCTGCCCGCCAACTCCTCCAGCACGGTGTCAACACAGGCCATGCCACTACCGCCGAGGTTTTCAAGAAAGGACGGCAAAGGGGCCGTGGCCTTGAGAACGTTGCTGTTGGGGTAGTCAGCTCCGAAATGGTGATAGAGGCCATGGGTGAACTCACGCCAACCCAGCAGCTGGCGGATCACCCCCTCCAGGCTGGCCAGTGGAACGTCCAGCTGCAGGCCCCGCTGCTCGAGCTCCTTGATCACCTCCAAGGGCCTCAGCAGACCCAGATTGATGTATGGGCTGATGAGTGAATGCCACATGGTGGGCTGGCCGCTGACCATGGCGTCCTGATAAGGGCCAAAGCCCGCAAGACGTGTGGTGATGAAGGTTTCAAGCACCTCCAACGCTTGCGATCGCTGCACAGCCCACCGAAAGGGGCGAGCGAGCCCAGGCAGGTTGTGAACGCGCTGCAGACGCTCCAGCTTCTCGAGCACCACAGCGCTCAGATCATCCGGTTCAAACCACAGCGGTGGTGGACCTTGAAGCCCTTTCGGTGGTGACTTGCGGTTCTCCTGATCAAAATTCCAGCGCCCGCCGAGGGGTTCAGCGCCATCCATCAAGACGTTGAAGCGGCGGCGTCCCTCGCGGTAGAAGAACTCCATGCGCAGCTGCTTCTTGCTGCCGGCCCAGTGATGAAACTCCTCAGGGCTCCAGAGAAAGTGATTGTTGGCCAACCAGCTGATCGGTGCGCGCCATCGGCACTGGATACCCAGCCGTTCAATGGCATCGCGGATGGGTCGATCCGCAGGTTCCATCACCCGCAGCTCATCGATGCTGTGCTGCTCAAGCCAACCGGCTAGGGCGTCTCCATGGCCATCGGCCTCCAACAGGTCCACTGTCCAACCCTGCTGCCGGAGCTCTTGCGCGAAATGGCGCTGGGCGCTCCAGAACAGGATCTGTTTCTGGACATGGGGCCTCTGTCGCAGGAGCGCCTCGGCTTCCACCAACACAACACGGGCTTCTGCAGGAGTGCTGGAGGCCAGCGCAGCCTGCATCGGATCGAGCTGGTCGTTAAGCACCCAGATGCCGACGGCCATCACTGCAGCGGACAAGATGTGGTCATCCTGTCGCGAGAACCATGGACGTTGACCTGCTGGTGATCGGCGCCGGCTCCGGTGGATTGGCCGCCTCCAAGCGAGCAGCCAAACACGGCGCCAAGGTGGCCATCATCGAGGGCGACCGGGTGGGGGGCACCTGCGTCATCCGCGGTTGTGTGCCAAAAAAACTGCTTGTTTACGGCTCGGAATACCGCGAGTTGCTGGCCGAGGCGGCCAGTTTTGGTTGGTCTGTTCCCCATCCCAGCTGTGATCCGGCTGTGCTGTTCAACAACGTGCGCCAGGAGGTGATGCGTCTGAACGGAATTCATCGCACCTCCCTGGAGAACCACGGTGTCGAACTTGTTGAAGGCTGGGGCCGTTTCCTGGATGCCCACACCGTTCAGGTGGGAGAGCGACAGATCACGGCTAAGCAGATGGTGATTGCCGTGGGTGGTCGCCCGCAGCGTCTGGCCATTCCCGGTGGCGAACTGGGCTGGGTCAGTGATGACCTGTTTGAACAGAAGCAGTTGCCAGGGGCCATCACGATCGTGGGCGCTGGCTACATCGCCTGTGAATTCGCCTGCATCCTCCAGGGACTCGGGGTCCAGGTCACCCAGGTGATACGCGGTGATCGGATCTTGAAAGGGTTCGATCGCGAGCTGGCTTTGGCGGTGCAGGAAGGCATGCAGGAGCTGGGCGTCAGCCTGCGTTTTGGCCTGCAGCCAACGGCCATCAGCACCACGGCAACCGGAATGGATCTGGTGTGTGGTGACACGTGCATCCATGGGGATGTGGTGCTTCAGGCCACAGGCCGCTTGGCCTGGCTGGAGGGCCTTGGCCTCGAGCAGGCCGGGATCCAGCACGAGCCCCATCGCATTCCTGTCGATGCGATGCACCGCACCAACGTGCCCCACATCTATGCCGTGGGTGATGTCACCGATCGGGTGAATCTCACCCCGGTGGCCATCGATGAGGGCCGGGCTCTGGCCGATGCCCTCTTTGCCGGTCTCCAGCGTGAGGTCAACCACGACCTGGTGGCCACCGCTGTGTTCACCCAGCCTGAGCTGGCCAGTGTGGGCCTGGGAGAGGAGGAGGCTGTGCAGCGCTATGGCGCGGACAGGGTGCGGGTGCACCGGGCCCGCTTCCGCAATTTGCGCCAATCACTGCCCAAGAGTGGTCCCCGTTGCCTGCTGAAGCTCGTGGTGGATCAAGCCAACGATCGGGTTTTGGGCTGTCACATGGTGGGCAGCCATGCCGGCGAGATCATCCAGATGGGCGCGATCGCGGTTGGCATGGGTGCCACCAAGGCCGATTTTGATCGCACCATGGCCCTACATCCCAGTATTTCCGAGGAGTTTGTGACGATGGGGTGAAGTGCTCTGCCCATCGGGGCAGGCGAGGGAGCAGGCTGGCTGCAGTGAAACGGTTCAATAAGCATGAGCGAACCGAAGATCACCATCGGCGAACTGGAAGCCAAGTACCCGCTGTACTGCCAAGTGCTCGGACGACTGGTGGAGGAGGGCCGCAGTGTGGAAGCGATTCAGCGCACCCTCTGCTGGGACCGTCTTGCCCTGCTGCATCACTGCCTGCCCAACCGTTACAAAGACCCCGACCACTTGCTGGCACTGCTGCGGCGGCCACAGGCCGCTTAGTCCTGCTCTGAGTCAGCTTCCACCGGATGGAAGAACCGGTGGATCTGTTCGGCCAGCGCTGGACCGACACCGGGGCAGGCACCGATGTCACGGGCACTGGCCAGCTGGATGGCATCGATGGAATGGAAGTGGGCCAGCAGGTCTTTGACCCGTTTGGGCCCAAGGCCTGGAATGTCGCTCAAGCGTGAACGCTTCATCCTCTCGCCGCGTTGCTGGCGGTGGAAGCTGACGGCGAAACGGTGGGCTTCATCGCGCAGCCGCCGCAGCAGCATCACGCCCAGCTGATCAGCGTCGCTCTCCACGGGCTCTGATGCCCCTGGAAGAAATACCTCCTCCCTTTGCTTTGCCAGCGAACACACCACCAGCTCATCGGCCAGGTTGAGTTCCCGCAGGGCCTCCATCACCGCAGACAACTGGCCCTTGCCGCCATCAATCATCACCACATCAGGCCAATCGGTGAGCCCATCGGTCTGCAGCGCTGCACCAGGACGCTTTCGGATTTCCGCAATGCTGGCCCCTTCTGCCTTGACCTGGCTCCAGCGGCGGAAACGGCGGCGCATGATCTCTGCCATCGCCATGAAGTCATCGCTGTGACCGGCGGTGATGCTGCTGCTGCGGATTTTGTATTTGCGGTAGTGCTGCTTGGCAGGGAGGCCATCGACGAAGACCACCTGAGATGCCACGGCATCGCTGCCCTGGATGTGGCTGATGTCGTAGCCCTCAATGCGCCGGGGGGGGTGATCGAGATCGAGCAGCTGGGCCAGATCCTCCATGGAGAGGTGCTGTTGTTCGGCTCCGCGCTGGGCGCGTTCCAGTTCATAGGTGGCATTACGCACCACCATCTCGATCAGATCAGCCTTCTGTTGCCGTTGCGGCGTCAACAGCGTGACCTTGCGCCCGCGTCGCTCACGCAACCATGCCTCCAGCAGTTCCTGTTCAGGCAGCGCATGTTGCAGCAGCACCTCCGGTGGAATCTCCACCGGATCCACCTGGCTGTAGTGCTCTTCCAGCACGTGCTGAAGAATGGACCCCGGTGCTGCCGCTTCCGCATCAGCGGTGTAGCCCAGGCGCCCCACCAACTTGCCGGCGCGGACCTGAAAGAGCTGGACTGCGGCAACGCGTTCATCAGCGGCCAGCGCGATGACATCGCGACTGACCTGGGCATCCGGCAGGGTCACCTTCTGATCTGCCGTGAGCAATTCCAACCCCTGCAGCTGATCGCGCACCCTGGCGGCTGATTCGTAATCCAGCCGCTCGGCGTAGCGGTGCATTTGCTGCTGCAGCAGCTCCAGCAGCTCTTCGTTGCGGCCTTGGAACACCATGGCCACCTTGCGCAGGGTTTGCTGGTAGTCCTCCGAGCTGATCTTCTGCTGACACACCCCTGGACAGCGTCCGATGTCGAAATTCAGGCAGGTGCGGTCGCGATGGAGCGGCTGCGGCCGCTGTCGCAGCGGAAAGACACGCTTGACCATGAACAGGGTGCGGCGCAGAAGGCCCACATCCACATACGGTCCATAAAAACGATCCAGGGGGCTGCGGAAGCGGCGCCGCCGGGTGATGAAGATGCGCGGATAAGCCTCACTCCATGTGATGCACAGATATGGATACTTCTTGTCGTCCTTGAGCAGAACATTGAAGTGCGGCTGATGGTTCTTGATCAGGTTGGACTCGAGTGCCAGGGCCTCGGCTTCGCTGTCGGTGACGATGAACTCGATCTCCACCACCTGACGCACCATCAATCGGATGCGTGGACTGATCGGCTGGCCATCCCTGAAATAGCTGCGAACGCGGCTGCGCAGCTTCTTGGATTTACCGATGTAGAGGATGCGGTCCTCCCCATCCCGCATCAGGTAACAGCCCGGTTCGGTCGGCAACGCCTTGAGCAGGGATTCCAAACGCTCAGGTTCTTGAACCAGCGGCTGCTTGACCGAACTCACCCCGGAAATCGCGCCCACCAACAACCCGTTAAGCCACTCTAAGGAGATCGGTCTGATTGCCCATGCGCGCCCTTTACCCGGGCAGTTTTGATCCCGTCACCCTCGGTCACCTCGATCTGATCCAACGGGCCAGTGGCCTGTTCGATGAGGTCATCGTCGCGGTGCTGCGTAATCCGAACAAACAGCCCAGCTTCAGCCTCGAGCAACGGCTGGAGCAACTCACCTGCGCGACCCGTTATCTTCCCCAGGTGCGCGTGGCCAGCTTTGAAGGGCTCACCGTGCACTTCGCCCTGCAGGTTCAGGCCCGTGTGATCCTGCGGGGCCTGCGCGCCCTGAGCGATTTCGAGTTTGAACTGCAACTCGCCCACACCAATGCCAGCCTTTCAGCCGAGGTGGACACACTCTTCATGGCAACGGCGGTTCATCACAGTTTTCTGAGCAGCAGCGTTGTGAAGGAGGTGGCGCGCTTTGGCGGCGATGTGCAACACATGGTTCCGGCTGCGGTGGCGGAAGATCTCCACAGGTTGTTTAATCGGGCCGTTGGTTAATGACGGCCGTTGGCGATGACTCAGGCGCGTTTTGAAGTTCTGGAACAACTGGATCAGCTCGAGGAGATCGTGCTCGAAGGCACGCGCGTGCCCTTCTCCGGTGGTCGCCTGGTCAATGAACAGGATGCCGTCGAACTGCTTGACGCTGTTCGTCAGGCTCTGCCCAAGGAAGTGGAGCGAGCGGTTGAGCTGCTGCGGCAGCGCGAGGCCTTTCTTGATCAGGCCCGCAAGCAGGCCGAAGAGATCGTCAATCACGCCCGCCGCGAGCGTGAATCACTGATTAACAGCTCCAGCATCCGCCAGGAAGCCGAGCGCCAGGGCAGCGAGCTCCGCGAGCAGGCACGTCAGCAAGGTGAGCAGCTCCTGCTGCAGGCCCGCCGCCAGGCTGCCAGCGCCGAGCAGGAGCATCAGACCACCATGGCTCAGATGGAGCAGCAGCTGGCGCAGCGTCGCCAGAAGATGGAGCAGGAAGCAGCCACCCGCTTCCAGCAGCTGGACCAGGAGCATCAACAGATCAAGCGTTCCCAGGCCGAAGCGCACGAGCGCAACCGGCAGCAATGCCTCAAGGAGCTCGATCAGATCCGACAGGAGGCTGCCCGCCTTCAGGCTGAAACCCAGAACGAAGCGGAACGGGTTCGCCAGGAGGCTTTGGCCTTCCGCCAGAGCACGCAGCAGCAGGCTGAATCATTGATGCAGCGCAGCCGTCAGGAAGCGGCCACCGTGCAGCAGGGGGCCAACCGCTATGCCGAACAGGTGCTTGGTGAGCTCGACAGCCGTCTGCAGGAACTAGCCAAAGTCGTCATCGGCGGTCGTCGTGAATTGATTCGCCTGCAGAGCACTGATGTCGAGGCCAGCGAGCCGTCTACTGAAAGCAAGGCGGTCTCCATCAACCGCAATCGCCGCTCGGGCGGTCGGATCAAAGAGGCTGCGGGCGGCAAGCGCTGAGCTTGTCGCTGGACTCCAGCACCCTGCGCATCTTCGCCACAGGTCCATAGGAGCCGTTGGCGATCATGCTTACGTACAAGGGGCCCTGGGGCGTTTGCAAACGTCCCGAAACAGCCTTGACACCTCGGATGGTGCCGGTCTTGCCTGCAAAGCGGCCCTTCAGGCGCGAGCCGGGGAAGTAGTAGCGCAGGGTCCCCCGCTCTCCAGCCACCGCCATGCTGGCGTAGTAGTTCTTGGCATAAGGGTGCTGCGCCATCCGCAGCAACAGGGCCGTGAGGGTCCGACTGGTCAAGCGATTGGCCCGATCCAGGCCTGAACCATCGGCGACGCGGACACCGGCGGTGGGCAGGCCCTGCTGGCGCAGCCAACTCAGGGCACGGCCCTGGGCTTCTGGCAGTTTCCATGAGCCTGTGCCCTCGCGCAGGAGCACTTCAGCGGTGAAGTTATGGCTTTCACCGTTGGCAAGACTCATCAGGTGATGCATCGATTTGGATGCTTCGGTGAAGAGCAGCACACTGCCGGCCGGCTCCGGTGTGCCAGCTGGAATCGTGCTGAGTTGTACCTTCCGGCCGTTGCGGCTGATCTCCCTGCTAAGCAGACGCTGCATCCGCTGGGGTGGATTGCGGATGGACATGTCCAAAGCGTTGGAGGTCAGGGCCAGACGCGTGATCGGTGCGCCGTAGGCGTACTGGCGATCAGGTACGGACCATCCTTGGGGCCACCAACTGGCGGCAGGCTCCTCCTCGAGCTGCAGCTTCACGGTGCTGGAGCGGCCACTGCCGCTGCTGCCACCGGAGCCAGCAGCCAATTTGGCGAAACGTCGCAAGCCACTGAAGCCAAGGGTCGGATCGCCACCACCCTGTAGACGTAAGGTGCCATCTGGCAGCTGCCACAGCTCGGTGCGGATGCGGTGATCCGGACCCAGACGGTCGATGGCGATGGCCGTGCTGACCAGCTTCTGGTTGGAGGCAGGAATGCGCGAGCTGCTGCCGTTGACATCCGCCATGACATAGCCCTGGCTGTTGATCACGGTGATGCTCCAGGCGTTCTTCTCACCGCCCAGCGCCGTGATGATCTGCTTCTGCAGCGCTGGACATACCGTCTTGGTCTGCTGCATCGGCAGGCCCATCGGGGCCAAGGCCGGAGGGGGCGTCAACGGCGGTGCTTCCACCACCTCAGCTGCATCGGCCTCACCATCGTCTGCTTCAGAAACGTTGGTCTTGGCATCGCCGCCATCGAGGCGCTCAAGGGAATCAGCCTCAAGCGAGTTGAGAAGGTCTTCCAGACCACTGGCCATGGCCACTGGCGCTGACAGGGGGATGGAGAGCGCCAGCAGGGCCCAGAAACGGGTGGTGTGATGGGGGCTCATCTCAGTTGCCCTCCACAGCGATGCCGCTGACTGTGCCCTTCACCCGATAGAGGGGCCCTTCCAATT
>MDTB01020422.1_pt1 | contig 23515 bp, 17 predicted proteins | sample 811161 | NCBI WGS metagenome assembly MDTB01 (sample SAMN05326650, study PRJNA326480) | marine metagenome | isolation source: seawater | place: Mediterranean Sea | collected 2009
TCATTTTTTTGAACATAATGTGTTGTTCTATTTATCTCCTCAGTAGGGCGATTAGTATTTGTTGTTGTGTTTGCCCCTGTATTATTATCACCATTTGACATTTATACCTACCTAACTTTATGTTATTGTATCAGAAACAACTGATACTGTCAATTCTGACCCATCTGTTGATTTATAGATTCTATTTCTAGTAATATCATCATCAAAAAATGGTAGTGAAGAAGTTGCGTACAAATCTAGGTTTGATGAATTAAAGGTATTATCATGTATCTCCGCCGGCGTTAAAACTTTGTAACTTTCTCCATTGTCAGTAACAAAATTTATCTTAATAGGGCCCTCTTCAAGCGTATTTGTTTCAGGCTTAAACATCCTCGTGTCAATTGATTGTTCTAGCATGTCAGCGAAGTTACCGTATTTATCATACCTAAATACGTTGCTCCTACCTTGCTCGAGAACACTCAGAACTCCGTACTTATATCCTATAGGTCTCTCAATGACAACATAATCAGAATTACTATTAATATTTGAACCATTTAAAGACCCTGAAATACCTGATCCCACCCCATAAAGCCACATTAGATTATTTTGTGTTATTTTTCTTTGATCTGCATTTCCAATTATAACTTTTGCACTAACTTCTGATGTACCGTTAAAGTTAAATCCTTTAAATAAGCTGATTTTTTGATCTGCCGTATTTCCAAAAGCAGTTGCAGATGATTTTCCATCACTAAATAGTAAAACTGTGTTTGCTAAATTTGCAACTTGTGATTTAATGGGAACACGATTAATTTTGTTGTTGTATACAAAAGATCTAAACCAGTCAGCGTTTGAATTACCTACAGCGTCAACCAGTTCATCATCAACAGCACTACCAGACAAACCAAAACTTATGAATCTTTCGCCACTTGAAGATAGATAAGGTGATATACCTGTTTGATGTGACCACAAAGATAAAGGATCGGGAACCATCGAGTCGTAAAGCACACTATCTTTTCCACTACAACGCACAAACCTTTGGAAAGAACCTGCCAGTTGATTTCCGCTATTTAGGTAAGTATCTACAATTGTGCCAATACCTAAATTGTTAGAATAATCGTCTAAGTAACTACCTGTATACTCTCCCCTCAAAGATACTTGCCATTGATCTATCACAGGATTATCATAATGTATAGATTCGTGAATTACCTCAGAAGTCAAAGGTTGATTTAAAGTATCGTGATACTCAACGTTATTTTTAATTTGTGAACAAAAAAGTGTAAGTGTTGACGGGCCATCCAAAACCATGTGATTTGACCCTGTCGAGAAAATTGAGTTAGGCAAATGATTTGCCAATCCATAAGTTGAGGGCATTGGATACTGCCACCCTAAAACAATTTCATCCTCAGGAAACAGAATGTAAGGAGAATTAACGTCTATTGTTTCAACGCTAGGCAGCGAAACATCTACCAGCGCATCTGTCGAAGTATCTGACAACTTTAGTGGTGCAACAACACCGGGATCAAAAGCAGCAATTTCTCTAGTTAAACTTCTTCCTGTTATACTCATGTTTGCTGGATTAACTCTTTCTGGTAGTGACTCAGGACCAACGGAGGGTACCGTATTATTCAAAGCTAGTGTACGACCTCCATCAAATTCATTACCTAGTATTCCATAATAATATGTTGTTCCACCTGATGACGTAGCAAATTGTACAGCACTTCCAAACCTCGGAGGTAACACAGGAACAGTTCTACATGGGAAGTCCATTTGATAACTACCTGTATAATCAGGTAAAGTTGTACCATCACCGACAACATTTCCTTGCCAAAGAACACCTTCCGAAGCTGATCCGAACTTATTAAGTAAGTCAACCTTTGCGTCCCCTGCCATTTTATCAATAAGATCTGTCGCGTTAAATCTAGTGTGTGCAGGCTGTCCTTTCGCGAAGAAATTGATTTGACCAAAAGTTACTAAGTCTCTGTTTGTATCAACATAAGTTGTCGTATCTGACCCAGAAGCTAATTGAAAAAGCCCAGGTAGTGTAAAATCCATATCATGCAGACTACTGCCTGTTTGCGAAAGTCTAAGTGAAAGTAAAGCAACGCCTTTTTTGTATGTACCGTATAGATTACCGTAGCCTGTCCCGGGAGAGTCTGCGACATTATAGTTCAAAGAAAAGTCTCTTTTGTAAGTTACTTCATTTCCTTGCTTAAATTGTCTAAGCATAAAAAATGTTGGCATCATATTTATGAAATCATCTTCGTAAGCGTAAGTTGAAGGTATTCCTGCGGATGAACTACCAACCATTGATACAAACATCCGATGATCTGCCCCTCCATCATCAGCAAATTGTAACTTTGCAGAAAATTGTAAATTACATTTTTCTAAAACGACCGGTCGATCAATATAGTCACTCATTTTAATTGTTTGACTTCCCGTTGCATGAAACTTACCATGTGAAGGAAAACCGTATACAGACGTTGGCTTGCCCATCATTTTAATAACAGACTCTGGTTGTAAATCGAAAGTTTGTTGATGTTCACCAGATTCCTCTGTTCGTACAGATGATGTTGCAATAATACCGGAACAATTGCCAAAACCGACAGCCGCTGTATCTATCATGGCGCCTAATTCTTTATACATGCTAATGTTAGAATCATTTCTTGTATGCTGTTGTGTATTTGCACCAACACCTTTTGCAATTTTTTCCCAACGCTTTAAAGTGTCGTTCCAGTAAACCATTAACTGTGTGCGAACATTTGATCCGTCAAGGGTAAGCGTTGAATGTCCCGACGTACCTCCAAGAGAAACATGGGCTGCTCCGTCTCTCTTGAAAGTTGATTTTTCCGTGTAACCAAATTTTGTAGACTCACTAGTGCTAAGGTCAATCTGTATTTGCGTCTTGTCATGTAAACGTCCAGAAAATCCTGGGAAAGTTGTTTCACTTGTGCCAGTTAAGTAAAATTCATTATCTTTTAATATAACTTTTGCTTCATTAAACGCTGTTATTGATTCATTGTTCTTGTCAACTGCAGCTAAATATTTGTAATCTGTTGAATCAAAATTATCTGCAACCCCTGCCAACATATTTCCTGTCACAACAAAACGGGACCCTGGTTGATTTGGAGTTGAAAAATGCTTGTGTTGGTTTGCAATAAAACCACCTGATAACAAGCAAGTACCTGAGTCTAAAATGTAACCCGGGTCTTTAAATATGGGTTTAGTTATAAAATTATAAACAGTCTGCACTTCCTGTGGTGTTAGCTCCGCGCCCCAAACAGCCAATTCAGCCATTTTAAGATCACCAATTTTAGTGCCTAGATTGAATTCGTTTGTAGCAAAGTAAAAATGATCTGAATTCTGTTCCAATGCAGTATAAGATCCCCCGCCACCGGGTGTACCTGTGTCTAAAACACCATCAACGTACCACTTTATTCCTGAATTGTTAGTTGAACCATCGTATGTAACAACGACGTGGCGTGGTCTAGACCAAAAATCTACTTTGTCAGCTGGTTCAGATGATTTACCCTGGATAAAACCTCCGGAGGACTCATCCATTAAGACTATACTTAACTGACCATTTGACAGAACTGATGCGTAATATTCTTGCTTCGAAGTTCCATCGCTCTTTGCAAATAATTCATTTGACATAGTGTTCGATAGCTTACCTAAACCAGCAGGCGTCAATTCCATAATCCAGCTAAAAGTAAATGGAGTGTCATCTGATCCATCTCCAAAAGTCAGAGTATTGTCTGTTGATGCAAAATTAAGACGAACATATGAATTATCAGTATCGTCAAAAGTTATAGAATCATATGTGTAATTTCCTATTGTTATTGAAGACTTAATTGGGTCACTAACCAGTTGAACAGTCTGAACTCCCGTTGCTTTTCTTACCGTGACAGAAGGAGTTACCCCATCAGCTGCAAGCTTTCCAATGTGAAACCATTCAATTAAAGATGCTGCGCTTGAATATCCATACTGGTAATTCCGTTCAGAAGAGAAATTTTGGGTAAGCGATACTGGGTAATATTTGTCATCTAAAACAGGCGCACCAAATAGCTGGGTATTTCGATCATCAAAAGCCAATACTGATCCGAAGCCTTTCCTGTCTCTATCACCTGTTCGACCTATTGTTGGATACATGCCAATTCTACTATCCATTTCACGTATACGTGATCTAATGGGTGAATTAACAATTCCAGATGACTCCAGCGCAAGTGATGTTGTTGCATTGTATATTGCTGATATTTCATCAGCCGGCAGCTCTCGAGCCCAAATAGCAAATTCTGCAAAATCTCCGTCAGCTTCAGATGAACCGTCATGACTAGCACCTATAAAAAGCTTTGTTGATTGTTGTTCCATGGCAGTATATGTACCGCTATCGTTTGTTGACGTTGCTAACAAAGCTCCATCCCTATATATTTTTATGCCTGCTGAAGTTCCCGACCCATCATATGTAAAAACAAGATGCATCCAAATATTGTCAATATCTGCTAAGTCACCAAAGTCTATAAAAGCTCTCCGGTGAGCTCCCGTTGATTCGTCAAGTACTTGGAATGCTAGTATTGCAACCATGGTTATATATGCTTGATACTCTGTCTTTGAAGATGTGTCTCCCTTGTAGAACAAGTTTTCAGTCGTCGTGTCTGCCAAAGTCCCACTTCTTCTATACCACAGACTTACAGAAAAAGGCTTGTCAGTTGTTCCGTCTCCGAAATTAATCGGATTTGTTACAGCATCGTATGTTGCTAGCGCATTTAAATTTTCGCTATTATCAAACCTTGCAATGTTATAAAAATTTATACTATCTTCTATTTTTTCATTTCTCGTAGGTACTGATCCCTGATACTCAAGGGTTGGAGTTTCAACATTGGGGTTGCTCGTCCTATCAATCAATGTCGATGCAAAATCAAGCCAAAGAACTAAGCTTTCCACTGATTTTGCAGTATAACTTTTTCCACTAGGTGCTTTAAAAGGTGCACCGAGATCGTATCTATCTTTTCTTTTTCTAGGCATTTATCTTCCCCAATCCGCCAAACGCAATTGAATCTGTCCCTAAAGTAGTATTACCTACAGTTGTTGTTTCGTAAACAAATCCTGCTTTTGCTGAAACAAACCTGGTACCAATTTCACTTCTCTCATTGTACGGCGGTTGAACATTGATCCCATACAATAAATCCAGAATGCTAACAGGTGAAGTTTCTAAAGCAAAAGCGTAACTACTTAAATCATAGTCTAATGTATCATCAAAAAATCTAAGAATATGTTGTTGACTATTTTCGAGGGCACTTATTTTTTTCATTTTATCTGTGTTGAGTATAACGATTTCACGAGAATCATCAAAAAAATCAACGTCTGTATTGTGTGAATCCCTTACATCGTAATACTGTACTATTTGTGTTGATCCTTTTCGAGGGTTATCTCCCCTTCCTGATCCTCTAAACTCCCTCTCACTACCCATTACAGTTGCGCTTATTCCTGAAAAGAACTTTCTCGCTGAATATATCGAAGTTGTGTCGACCTGCTGTATGTCATGGCGTCTTCTTGTTAATTCGAAGGGTTCTATAATGCCATTCATGTCAAATTTATTTCTAAAATGAGATCCTGAATACTTAGGGTAAATACCAGCGGAGTACGGATCCTCCATTTCTAAATACACACTAGCAGATAATCTTTGCGAATGGAGATCTATTATATCTTCAAAGGGTACATAATTTCTTCTATTTAACTTTTCTTTGACACCAAAAAAGTCCTCGTCAAAAGACGGTAAAAAATTTTCAAAAATATGATTAGGATAAGGTGAAGATCCGCCTTGAATGTAAACGTAAGGCAAGGCGTCAGCTTCCAGGTCAAAAGTAGACCTTATGGAAACCCCTTGTCGAATTTTTGAATTTTGGTAATAACTTCCAGATGCTGACAACTGAGTAGGACTTTCTGACTCCCACAAAGTAGATTTAACTCCTGTAAATGATCCGGTGGCAGACTGGTAACCAATAACATCATCTCTCTGAAGAAATGCAGCTTCGGTAGAAACAGCTAGCGGATCAAAAGATGATTCTTTTTTTACAGGCTTATCAATTGATAGCTTCCTTCCAATCCTGTACTTTCCTATTGTTGAATCTTCGTTAAATATATCTGTTATTTCTTTTTTTGATTTTATTACTATGCTTGTTGTCATAAGTTACCAAACCTATCTCTTGTTTCTGATCTTGTAAGTAAATATTGCTCATCATAAAAATATTTCATCTTATGCCGTTCTAAAACGTGTGATTCAATGACATAATTTACACCTAGAAAATTTGCCCTCAGAGGAATAAACCCAGTTAATAAGACAGTAAATGCCTCATCGAACCAAGTAAAAAACTCGCTGTAGCTACTTAAATTTAATTTTTGAATTAAGTCTTTAAAGTATACTTTTCTTAAATTTTCTAATTCAATATAGCTATCTTCAAAGAGATCTCTCGTGTCACCCAAAGCATTATCAAAAGATTGCATGCTGGAAAACATTTTCATAATATCTTCATCTAGTGCTTTGACAGCACTTAGATCGATGGAAAATCTATTATCATCTTCAGGTGAAAATTCATCGTCTAAATTAAAAACAGGCGTCGCTTTTGCAAAATCATCATTTTCCAAATTTTCTTTTTCTAAAAAGCTTCTGACTCGTACTTTCATGTCAGAAGATCTGATATCGAATTTAGGACTAAGCATAGAATGCAGAAACATTTCATTTTTAAGTATTACCTGATCTGGTTCAAAACCGTTTCCTGCAAAATGTAAGTTATTTTGACTGAAATCATCTAGGCGCATTTCACCAGAGCTATCTGAAGCTGTTGTAATCTGTATTGATGCTTTTGCATCGATGCGCAGCCTGTTAAAAGATCCAGTGTGCAGAGTATTGTGATTGTACTGAAATGTTGGGTCTTTTACCCCTAAAGATCTAAAGTTTTTAGCTCGTTCTAATGATTCTTCTAGTGATATTCCTCTTGACCAAAATCTAATAAAATTAATCTTACCAGCAAAATCTGTGGATCTAACAATCCTATTATATCCAGTTGCACTTAAACCGACAGGCGATGAAGACCCGTCAAGTTTTATACTTTGAGATCCTATTATTAAAAAAGAACCACTGGCATTTTTTGCTGAATCTACATTTTGAAAATAATTTTCTGTCCCATTATAGTAATTCATATCGAGTGAACTAGTCACATAATAAATTTCATCATCTGATATTGCTCTTAAAAATAACGAAGACGAAGCGTACTGTTCATCCTGTACGATGTCATCATCATTCCTTATCAAACCGAAACTTACATACCACGGGTTACCATTGAAAAGGCTAGCACTGTTTAATGTTAAAGTTTGTAATCTTGCTGTATCAGAGGCATTAGCGCCGGCTGTCGCAGCATCAACAAATAGTTTCAATTCAGGCCTTGAACCAGAGACTAAAACACAATTCGTGACTAATCGTGCTGAATTTGAAACGCTAGATCCCGTCATGTGAAGCCTAACCAAACTCTGTGTCAGCGGGAATCTTAAATTAGTTTCAAACTTGTATACAGCATCGTACCCAAAAGATCCAGATGTAAACAAGCCATCATTAGGATTGTTTGATATTCCGTGAACAAAATTATGATTTGGCTGGTTTAAATATCCAAAACCTCCGGAAAAACCAGACACTGCCAAATGAGTCGCATCAGTTACAGAAGTTTCTATTGTGTTATTACCGTCATTCACATTAAACGAACCTTGAGTCAAACCTACAATCTGGTTAGTTGTTGAAACTGTTATAGAGCCTGCATGGCCATTAGCATTTTCTATTGCAGCCTCAACTTGTGCTGCCATCAATATTCTTCCTGCTGTGGTGCTCATCATGCCGTTTATTTGAATTCTAACCCTGTCGCTGCCGTCTAAAGTTCCTGTTGCACCATCATTATCATCATCAAATATGTAAACTTTCTCTAATCCTGCCGTATCTGTTATAGTAATAGTCTTACCGTCTAAATTTGTGGCTGTAGCACTATTACCAATAGTGACGGTACCTGTTGCAGTACCCGTTTTTATTTCAGGAAAACCTACTTCAATTCTAGATCCTGACAAGAATGGACTAATTATTCTAGGTGTTCTAGTGTTGAAACCCGTATTGGAATCAACAGTTGCAATATCTGATATGCTTGCTAAACTCCCAGAAAAATCTATCATCTTATAAGCTTTTTTAATATTTTTTCTTCTGCCATCTAAGAAAAAAGCTTTAGGGCCCCCATATTCCCTGATATCAAAAATTGTATCAGGCTCTATGCCTAAAGTTCTTATCATACCTTTTACAGAAGATATTGTTCCCTTAGACTGCCTCAATGCATTTAAATTCGTTAATATCCTTCGCCAGATTTGATTCTGAACTTTTCTCAAAGATAAAGTTGATACAGTGCCTAAATCATTGATTCCTACATTCTTATTGTATTGACGTTGCATTGCTGAAGTGAAAATACCAGGCAGATCTATACCGTAGTATTTACCAACAAAAGGTAAAAATTTATCAATTCCAACTTCGTTTGTATCGTATCCGTAGCTTAACACTCTCGATAATGTGTCTATGTATATTTTTAACTCGTCAAAATACTTTGCCCACAAAAATAAGAATGACATCAAAAGTTGACCTGACCCTACTTGACCTGACCCTGGTATACTTTGTGACTTATAAACGTTTCCGTAAGATCCTGTCATATTTTGAAATCCTTCAAAATCATTACCTTCTAAGAGATAATGAACAGGTATTAAGTTGGTTATTAAGTTTGGATTTTTCTCATCATACAAACTAGCTGAATTAATAAGTCTGTTGTGTAAGTCTGTATTTTGCGGGAAATCTGGATACAGCACAGGGTTAACACTTAATATTTCTTCTGTGACAGGTGATGATATACTTCCTGTGTTTCTTATTTCGTGTGAGAAATTAGTAATATTAGAATGAAGACTATTACCTGACGAGTCTAAGCAAACAGATGGAAGTCGATAACTTCCAGATGGTTCATTGAACTTAAAATACAATGCTAACTTAGATTCATCACCTCCGAAAACATTAATTTTCATCGTATCTTTAATTGTTTTTTCATTTTTCTCTAGATGATAAAACCTAAATTCGTCAATTGATCCGGAAAAAGTCTGTTGGGGAGTAAAAACCCCTGTCGACATGTCAGTGTCTGCATTTGCTGTATTTAAAATGCTTCCAGATCCTATATAAGCTTTTGAATCTTGTGCACTTAAATCAAAGTTTGTAAGTTCTAAGGTCATTGATGACGTTGCTTTCAACACAGAGTCTATGTAAAGTAAAGATTTTCCCGGATTATTAGTTACAGAATAAGCGGCACCAACATGATAAAATTTGCCCTTATCAAAACTAGATGATACGTAACTATGATTTGATCCGGATGATACATCGAAAACTATGTTACATTTAGAAACGTCGTCAGAGGCACTTAGCGAGAGCATAATTCCAAATTTTTCAGTTTTCTTATACTGAAATATCACCTGATTATCATTAGCAACTGTTGGTAGGCTAATATATGTTTCAATTGTGAAAGGATTGTTTTTAGGGCTTAACGCAGGTTTGTTATCATTTCTTGTAGAAAAGGTTGGGTATAAAGAACCTGCGGCATCTTTGATCTCAATGTATTGCCCGCCTGAATTTTCTCCTACAGCAGAGCCAGAAAGCGTCAGATACCCTAAAGATTTTCCGAACAAGTTTAATATGTAACGCTCATACCCAGTCAAACTTTGCAAATACTCATTGAGTTTTGCTTCAGTTTTTTCAAAGGGAAACTCGTTGACAATCTTATCAAATGCAATATTAATTTTAGATACAGCAGAATCAAAAAATACATGATTTTCAAAAACTTCATAATCTAAGTTTATTTGCTGCGTCGATCTTATACCCGAGTCAGGACCATCAAACCTATAGTCATCTTCAAAAAAAGTTTCTTCCTTTGATAGTACAGATAAATCTCGCATAGACTTAAATTTTTTATAATTCCCAGCTGTGTCGTTATCAAAGCCAACTGTCTTGTAATGCTTGAAATTATTATCGAATAAAGCAACGCCAGGATTCTGGTTTGATAAAATAGATTTTTTTGTCATAGTTTATTTAATCCTTGTTACTTAATCTAAATCAACACTAAATTTAGCTGATACATCTTTGATAAAATAATCGTTATTGAAATCTTTTATTAAGAATTCAAATTTATAAGTTTTGCCTGCAGGTAAACTATCTAAGTAAAAATTAAAATACATCCCCTCAGAGTCTGATGATAATTTTGTGCTATTTCCTACACTGTCGAAAGGAATAATTATTCTATCAGTTTGAGCATCTTTGACTTGATAAAACATGCTTTCGTAAACTTGAGATTTTGTTGCAAAAGGTTTTTTCTTAAAATTAATTTTTCTATCACGATCTTCAATAAAAACCCTAAGTTTCACCAAATCATCTTTTCTATAATTTGGTCTTAAGTTTTCCATGGTTAAGAGAAGTCGTTTTTGGCCACCATTGAACGCAGTCCTTGAAGGCGTCTTTATTACCAAAGAACCAGAATGATAAGCAACTGAGCTGTTGTAGTCGGGAAATAAATCAGTCCCTGATGACCAAATTGCATCAAAGGAAGCTGATGTTGAGCTTTTCAAATGTTCAATTAAGCTAGCATCGTATCGCGACACTACAAAAGATGCTGAATATATTCCTGCTTGAAAATTATCTCCAACAGAATACTGCGATGCTGTTACTGTCTTAGTGAATGATCCGGATTCGAGTCTGACTTTTAAGCAATTATGTCCCGTGATTTGTGTACTTCGAGAATCAGCGCCTGACAGGATATTACTTAGTGTACCTCTGTGATAATTGTTTAAGAATATAGATCCGGTTACATCAAATATAAAGTTTTCGTGATTATCTATTATAGCGTCATTATATTTGATAATAATTTTTGGTCTTAAATCTTCACGTGACGAATTTCTAGAGGCAAATCTTTTTACAAAATAAGTTTTAAGATCACTTTCATAACTACCGGAGTATGCTATTAAAAAACCATGATTAGATATCTGTCCTGAAACTGTACCAGATATTGCATTTGTCACATCAACAGAGAAATCTTCCTTGCCTGAACTGAAATATTGCTCTGACGATAAATTCAAGGTTTGTGTTCCTGCGGGTCCCTCTAAAGACCCACTAACGATAACATCAATGCTTCCATCACCTAAACTTCCTGACTTCATGGCACCTTGTGTATTCCAAGAACTATAAGTTCCATTTTCGTAAGAAGCAGTGATAAAATTAGAAGATCCTAAATCTTGAAAAGTTACAACATCTCTACCTATGCCCTCTTGGAATTGTTGGGCTAAGGGTAGCGCTATCATTTTAAAATTGTTAGGTGTTGTTTGTCCTCCGTATACATCCCTTAAAACTAATGTTGCAGAAAAAGAAGAGTTATTAATATCAATGTCACCGTTTGTTAACATTGTGCTTAAAGGTGTCAAATCAAATTTTACCAATGCACGAGAAATTTCAACAGGGTTGTCAGCACTACCTGATACGGATTCGCCGTATAGTTTGAATAAGTCTAGAGTTCCTGCTTGTCCGGTGTTGGCATCAGTTGCTCTAAAACTATTTCTAATTATTTTATTCGTTATATATGTGTCTTGACTAGCGCTTAGAACCCTATACATTATATTGCCCTTCCTTGAATATCATCATTAGGATATTTTAATTCAAACATGCCGCCAGGGACAGGATATAGAACACCCTTGACTATTGATTCTTTAATGTTAAATGAATTCGATGAGTAAATCCTGTCATTGACATTACCTTTTCTTTCTATTATTTCTAAACTATTCAATGTATTGACCCCGTCAGTTGATACAATCAACAGTGATATATCAGTCAAATTAATAGGTTGATCAATTTGAAAATTTTCAGTCCTAGTAAATTTTTTAATTTTATTTATCACTTTTACTAACACATTACTATCATTATACCTATTATCAACTGTTATTGAAAATCGTATACCATAATTCAATATTGTTCCATCAAGTATGTCAATTGAATCGCCAATAAGTCTGTATTCATTAATATATCTGGCAATGTTCTTTTTTAAAGTATCAGTTGCATAATCTAATTGACCTAATTCGTTCTTAGTCAATATAGATACCAGTGCCGTATTTTGGGAAAAATTATTTTTTCTAACTGCGACCCTGTAAACACGTCCAAAATTTGAAGGCATAGTGTAAACTCTAGTAAGCAGGTCTTGCTTTGTAACAATTCTATCTTGTGCGCCTTGATAATTTAAAGCTACTGCCCTCATTTCATTGAGCGTGGGTCTATCAGTCCCACCGGATCCTTTATTTTCGTTATAAACTTCTATACTATTCCTTATATTTCTTACCTTTGTTGCACTTATTGCTGAATTAAATCTTGTAATTAAGCTTACGATATTAATAATCTGCCCGGGTGAAGCGTTGTGTCCAAAACCGCCGCCGTGTCTGTAAGTTACTGTTAATGTCGTATTAATAGGTGATACACCTAACGTTCTAGTTTCTAACATCTTATTGGGATCTATAGAAAACCTGCTAAAAGTTCTTTTATTTCCGTATAAAGGTAAAGCATGATCTGAGGGATCTGGTACTATGTCATCCTCATAGGTATCTGCTCGGCCGGAGCCAAATCTAATCGTTGTCTTCCCATCTAATAAAGAAAATTCTTTTGTAAACCTTCTGGGTGCAGGTATGATTCCCAGTCTATCATGAACTAAATCACTATCATTTTTAACGTTATTAAACCTTCTGTAAACTACGTCGTGTGTTAGAGACTTTACTTCATAATAGTGATTGTTTTCACTATCATAAACAGATACAATCTCGCTAATATCAGATTCTGATAGATCAATTGTTCTAAAAGGAATAAATTCATTAGAAATATTGAATGTTTCTGTTTTAGAAATTGCACTAGTAAAAATACATTCTCTATAAACTATGTAATCTAAGACTGTACCATTATTATCAGTATTTCCTGTGGAAACTGAACTTATCAATTCATTAGTTAGATTTTTCTCTGCAAAATCATAGTCTTGGGTTAGCTCAAAAACAGTTCCGTCGACTGAAGCTACTTTTGTTCCTGACTTTAAAACAGGCAATTGACGATGATTAGGAATATATGATTGTGTTTTAACATCAAAAACGGAATCAACCCTAACGTAAATAGTTGCAGAAACTATGGAGGGACTAGCTCCTGTCACTGTGATACCTGACTGTCTAATCAACCTTTGAACGTTTGGTTCCTCAATTGCTGTTTCAAGATTTAATTCAGAATATTGGTGATCAAGGTAGAAAGACATAACATCTCCTACATAAGCAGCCATGTCAACAAGCATACCCCCTACTGACACTTCTGAAAAATCTCGTATCTGTTCAGAAAAGTGTGTTTTTGCATAATTTAAAAGGTCTTTTCTGAACCCTCCAAAGTCTTTATTTAAGTAACTTGTGTCTCTAACTAATTTTGCTTCTTTCTTAATATTTTTAGGCATAATTTATCCTGCGACATATAAAATTAATTGTAATCTTTTGTTAACAATTGATAGTTTGGGTACGTTATAAGAAATAGTCACTGTAACTTTGCTCATTCCACCCTGCAATTCGTACGGGGTCGAAACAATATCGTCAATTCCAAAACTATCTAAATCAATGAAAGGCATGTATATATCAACTGTGTTTTTTATTCGCATCATCACCGCATGCTCGTAATTTTCACTTGATATCATTTCCATCGTCATTTCTCTTAATCCAGCGCCATAATCATGTCGTCCTAATCTTTCACCCGGGTTTGTTAGTAAGAGATTTCTAAGATTGTCATGAATCTGATCTATAACTTTATAATGCATTGAGAATAAACTATCTTGATTTTTTCTAGAAAATTCAAGTGGAGTTTTGATCCCAATTGGCTTTAAAGTAACAGCATTAACGCGTTCGTCAGTATTTCTATTCAAAAATCCAGAGCTTTTAAAAGAATAAGTTGGCATTTTTACCTCTGTTATAATTAATCCGTACTCAAATTTTTAATCTCTTTTTTTTAAGATCCAAATATTTTCTGTGATGCAATCGTTCCTCTTTCTCCTACAGCATTGCCTGAACCGATACGACCTGCAGCTGAAAGTTCTGTTGTCAATGTGTTCGTTGGGAATACAGATATTTTTGGATCTTGAGCAAACAAGGGAGAAGATCCTGCTGCCACTGTAATCTCATTAAGCGTTGTCAAACCCCCAACCACCGACATAGATGTGAGAGCGGTATTAATTGCTGTCTCAATTGGCTCTGTAGTTAAGGCAGTACCGACTAGACCCATTACTGCATTAATTGCAGCGAGATCGGCACAAATATCTGTTAGTAAAGACCTTAACTCATCATACCTAATATAAGGTTGAGTACCAGCGTTCATTAGTATATCTGCGGGCATAGTTGGATTGTCTGGATAGTCTCCTGTGTAGGCTAATTTAATTTTACCTTCACCATTCGGCTCCTTTGTCACTGGATCTTGGGGACCAGGGGATCTAATGCTAACCACTTCGGGTGCTTCGATACCTAATGATGCATCTAAAATAGTAATTTGCCCTTTACTATAATCGAACGTGTTGGACTTTGCTAAAACAATTTGAGAATTATCAATATGAATAATACTGTTGTTTGTTGTCCTCATGTCAATAACACCTCCTCCTGCCATCCTTAACTCTAACTTTGCGCTTTCCTTACCAATACCTTCAATATCACCCTCAGCATCTGACACAATATTCGGGTCTGTAATTATCCTTGTCTTATTTATTTCTCTATGTTCTAAAGACTTTGATGAAGTACCTCTTTTGTTTGAAACAAAATCATCAAAACCATTCTGATCTGCTGCTCGACCGGCAACTAAGCATATTTTGCCGGTGGCTATTTCAGATTCTTCTGTCATTGCTATCAATGTATTATTAGAACCTTGCAACACTAAATCACCACATTTTTTCCTGTACCTTGGAACAAGCTCACCTACAAACTCTTGATCATAGCTCAAAGAATCCTTTACTAAACTATCAGGATTAATACTTGAATTACCTGAACCATCACCACCGCCTCTAGGATCGGGAAAGCTATAAGCTAAATTTTCAACTAGTGTATTAAACTTAGCTTTATTCAAACTAACGTTGGGATCGTTTTTCATAGCCATTAAATCTGCTATAGACTCTTGTCGATCTAAGAATGTATAGTTCAGATCATCAACGTGAACTGTTCCTGTTTTTCTAAACAACCAGTAACCTACTCTTTTTTTCCCGATATTTTCGTAAAAAACCCATACTTGCTCTCCAGGTTTAGCAGGCATTCCTAAATGTGCAGGGAAAAATGGAAAAAACACTTCAGCATCTTTCTCTGAATGTGCCTTCCCACCAGTAATGTTAATTCCAACAATACTATTTCTGGGCATTAATTGCACTAAGTAAGGATTTTTTACCTTTTTTGTTCCAGTTGTCAACTCTTCAAGCATTGTTGATCCTTTCAGACCTAACCCTGTTACTAAGGTATTTTTAGCTTTACTTCTAAGTGAGTTATTTGTACTTTGTTCATCCACAGTAACAGAAGTTCTGAGAAACGATTCAGGATGGCTAATAAACTCTGTTACAATTGCTGTCTCAAAATGGTTTGTTTCCTGAATCATTTGCGCTGACATTTCAGCTGATTCTTCTGCACTTCTTAATGATTGTCTTGTCTGACGACCTCTGTTGAAGATTCTATGATCTCTTAACTTCATATTAACTACCCTGTATTTGTTTAAATATGTCGTCAGAAGAAATCTGATCAACCTCCTCTTCTTTTGCTATTAATTCTGCTAGTCTAAGTATCTGATCATTTGATTTTGACATCCTTTCCAAATATTTTGTCATTATGGATCCTAGTGACGTATGCAAAGGAACACTCCCCTTTACTTGTAATAACAGATCTGTCAAAAGTATGTTGGCATTTTCTCTGTCATATAAAGCATTCTCGTATGCTTCTTTCCAGAGCATCTTTTTTTTATCTTCTGTGCCTGCTAAACTATCTAATAAATCACTAAATTTTTCTATCTTTGTTTCTCTTGACTTCGCTTTTTTAATTTCTTTTTCTATTGTTTTTGACATTATTACTCCTGTACAAAAAATAAAGAAAAATACTCTGTGTCTGTTCCTTTTATTTCTTTGTAATGTTTTCTGATATTAGACATTGCAACTGATAATTGTTTAGGAGTTAATCCCGATATTTCTCGCATATAAATAAAGACTGCCCTTTTGTTTAAAAAGTCCAATTCTTCTATTTTGTTAAAAAGTGTCTCTATCGCGTTCATGCATGCTATTTCATTTTGAGTACTTATTTTTTTTCTAATTTTTCCTAGTATTTCAAATAAAATTTTCTTATTTTCAATTGCAATGACTCTATAGTCCTGAGAAGGCATATAGTTATACATTTCAATCGCTTCTTTATCTGTCGCCTTCATATCATTAAAGTTGGTAAGACTAACATGTCTAGAAATATTCTTAAGTCTTTTTTTGCTTTGTATGATTAACCAATTTTTTGCAACGACATTAAAATAAGAAAAAGCTTTTGAACCCCTGGAAGGATCAAACTTTTGTAATGTTTCATACAGGAACGATACGCAATCACCTTTTAAAGCTTCGTAATTATGGTGATGCTTAGCAAAACCATGAATAAATATCAAATTTTCTGCTAATTTTGCAAAACTTGGTTGAATAATCGTCTTGTATATTTCTGTTTTTTCTTCTTGTGAATTGGATTTTTGAAATTCGCAAATTGCCTGGTCTGTAGTTGGTCCAAAATATAATTTTCTATTTGATTTTTTGTTTTTTGACCGTCTAGTTGTCTTAACTGTTCTTTTTTTACCTTTCGCCTTCATCGTATGATAACTCTCCTGTTGTTTCATTCTCATTTTTTCCAAAAGAAGTTAATCGGTTACCTATTTTGACAACAGTATTTCTAAATTTTTTTATTTCATCAACACATTGTCGAACTTCAAGGGAATCAAAAAAGATAGGTTTTTGTAAAATATCTGTCATAACTTCATAACTTTCTTCAATCTCATCCAACGACATTTCTATGTCGTCTTGTAAACGCAACAACAACAATCCAAACTTTACAGCATAGTAAGTGCTAAATGTGCAAAACAATACTAAGACAATGATTATAGCTATCATTATATCCATAAAAAACCCTGCTAAATATTTCTTTTAAATTCATCAAAAAATTGATTATATTTTTCCATAACTGCTTTTTTGCTAAAGTTTTCATGAATTGATTTTTGCATTTTTTTTGCATTTTTACTATGTAAACTATATCTATCTTTCAAATCTTTAATTTTTCTTTTAAAATCTCGCTCATTGACATCAGCCCATCTTGTCCCTTCAACAAAAACCCTACCATCTATTCTTGTTTCAGTAATTTCTTTTAAAGTGTAATCAACATCTAAGTACTTACCCTTTTCTAGAAACTCTGTGTGGCCAGACCATCCTGTTACAACAATAGGTAAACCAGAGGCAGCCCCTTCAACAAGCGGTAGACCGTAACCCTCTCCTTTCGTAGCTGATATCACACCTTTTATTTTTGGGTGTCTATACAGCGAAGCAATCTCTTCTTGATTTAAATTTCCGTGTAGTAAGTGAACCTTCGGAAATTTTCCTTCTCTCACTTCACCTAAAACTTGTCTAATGGCAGTCTTTGTTAACTGCCTGTCTATTTTAGTACCCTTACCATAACTAGTTTTCAACACAAGACCAACTCTTTTGTCATCTTTAAACTTTTCACAAAACCACTTTATTGCATAGAAAATATTCTTCCTATCTTCATCAGCAGTCTGTGCTGTTATAGTTCCAATCATTAGATAATTAAACTTTGTTCTCAGCTTAAGGTCGATTGGATCAATACTTTCTAGCTCAATTTTTTCATTGAACCATTCCGGTACTACATAAATAGGTTTCCTTAATACACCCGATCTTTTTGCAACATTTTTTGTAAAAGTAGAGGGAACAATGATTGCATCCATTTCATTGCATTTTTCAATCCACACTGGGTTGCATCGATCAGTCTCAACAAAAGCTGATATTCCTACATTATGCTTTGCAATGCTAGGATCCCATTCATCAGGAAGTTGAACTTGAAAGGAATAATCATATTCAATACCTTCCTTTTGAGGCTTTGATTTAGATATTATTCTTTTAACAATTTCGTCATCCTGATCTTGGTTCAAGATCCAAGCAGTCCTACCCCACTGGACTATCTCTACATTCAATTCAATACCTGGTAAAGATTCTAACCATTCAAAAACCTGTCTTGAATGAATACCGTAGCCACTCAAGGAAAGAAGCGGTGCTCTTATTATTACTTTCATTTTATAATCTCCATTCTAAAGCTCATAACACTCCCATTTTTTATATTTTGATTTCCAATTTTTTACTGTGTCAAGCATTGTATCATGCCAGTCATCTACAGTTTTCTGCAATGAAAATTGTGTTGTTGCATATTTCTTGACTTTGTCTGAGAGCATTTCTCTTTCGTAATCGTTCATTTCAAACATTTTCATTATTGCATCTGCTGTGTCTTCAACATCAACATAATCTTCATAAATATAAGGTACAGCTTGGCTACCCACAAGGGACTTAGTCGCAATATCTAGAGCAACACCGTTCTGTGTTCCGTCACGATGATCAACAACTTGACGAGTCATTCCTCCTGTTTTTGCAGCTATGATGGGGGTACCCGTCATCATAGCTTCTAAAGTTCCCAAACCAAATCCCTCTGCATAGGAAATGTTAATACAGAAGTCTGATATCCCATAAATGATATTCATTGCTTCAAATTCTAACCTTTCCCGGGAAAAGAAAACATTATTTTGAATATCTAACATTTCCGAAACTTTATACAGATTAGGTCCTTCTTTATCAGTGGGTTCTGTATGCATTATCAAGGTTGCTTTCCTGTGACCATGCTTTTTCTCTAAATTATCTAAAAATATCTTCCAAGAATGAAGAACATCACTCGGGCGCTTTCTTTTTGCATTCCTATTAACCCATACTCCTACAAAGTGATCCAGCCTATTTTCACCCAATAATTGCTTTTTGCTTTCGATCAAGTCTTTCTTTGGTAAAGTTTTGAACATTTCTTCGGGTAAGGCGTGCGGAATAAAATTTGTTTTATCAGGGAAGCGTTCCTTGAGCATTGTGTAGGTCAAATGTGAGTGACAATTTATTAAATCTGTTGACTGATATAGAACATCATTGAATTCCGGGTAAGGATAATTATCCCAAACATGCCACCAAACAATTGGACAAATTTGATGAATTTCATCCTCCATTTCAAATAACCATATGAAAAATCTAGGATCTGTAAAAATAAGCAGAACGTCTGGCTTTTCTGTAGCTAGAGTAACCCTTATTAAGTCAGGATTGCCAAATCCATCAATAGGTTTTATAATAAAATCATCATTGACAACAACAGTTCTATAATCAGTGTGTTTCAGAGCAGCACCAAACTGCCTAAATGTCCACGTATCTTTTTCCAACAATCCTGTTACTAGGTGTCTAGTTTGTGTTCCTACACCACTCGTAGATAAAGCGTGATCAGACAATATCAAAACCTTGAGTTTCTTTTTTTCTTCTTTCATTTGCAAACCTCAGCAGAATAAATTTATTCTACTATTAAATGCAAAAAAAGTAAATTACTTACACAGCTCTGTGTTCAAAAAAGGACAAAATTTACAACTATTTCTATTTTTGAGAAACATCCCTTTTCTAACAGAAGACAACATATTATTAACCATCTTATTAGCTTTTACCATGCTCTTATCTCCTGCACTTACTTCAATAATTTGACAAATTTTTCCAGGCTTAGATTGTCTTTTAAGCAGTACAAAATGACATGCAATATCCCTGTAGCTTATATTGTTTTTTGCTCCCCAATAGTACTTGTAAAGTGTCAACTGTGCTGTGGTCTTAATGTCTTGTTTTTTATCCCGCATCCAGCCTCTAGGACCAGCTGTTTTCCAATCAATGATAACATACTTATCTTTTCTACCTTTTTTATATTTAATAATTCCGTCAATAAAACCTTTGAAGTAGGTAGAATCTTTAATTTCTTCATATAACTTTTCTTCTGCAGAAACAAACTCCCATTCAGGATAATTTTTTTCCATAAAGTCTGTTATATCACGCAGTGTATTCTCTGACCACTCTAACCAGTCACTAAGGTAATTATGCCTATATTTCCACCCTTGTGTCTCTGCCAACAACGTCAGCTTACTAATGTTATCTTCTATGTCAAATTGATGTTCTTCCCATGCAGACTTTATTTTTTCCTTTGTTTCTTCAATTTTCAATTCCCTAGTTTTTAAAAAGTGTTCAAGTGCATCATGAATAATAGTCCCATACTCAAGATGTACTGACGTTTCAAAAGGTGCTAACTTGTCAATGTATGTTAATTTATGCTTCCAACCGCACTCTTTCCATATTCTAACTTCTGAAAATGATACGTGTGGTTTTCCTGTTGGTAATAGTTTTTGCTCCATTATTTCTCCTCGTAATCATTATATTCAAAAAATAATCATTTTATCTCTGCTACGTGAAAATATAATTATAATAGTCATTATATGTCATCATCACCAATTGCTTCGACAGGACAATTCTCCATTGCCTCTAAACATTCTTCTAACTCATTTTCATTTTCTGGCTGTTTATAGCATATATCATGATCTTCATCATCACTTATGCAAAAATTACTAGGTGCAGCGTCAGTACACACTGAACAAAGAATGCATTCTCTGTCAACATAAAATGAATATTTTTTCCCTTTTATTGTGACAACACCACCAACATTATCTGAATACTTATCATTTTTATCTGCCATCGCTTTCCTTCATTACTTGTAATGCTATTCTTGTTTTGAGATCGGTTGCTGAATAATCGTGATCTCTTTTGTGAAAATAAATAGGCTTTTTAAGATCAGAACCGGTATATTTCTTTCCAGGAATATCGTAATCAGATCCTAATATTCTTATGTCGTAATCATGGTTCTTTAAAATATTAAGTAATTCAATTTCTGTATCATAGTGAAGTATTTCATCAACGTATCTTATTGATGAAAGAATATATTCTCTTTCAGCTATTGTCTGGACTGGTTTGCTTTTTTCTGGTCTATCAATAGTTGGATCACTTTGAAGAGCTACAATCAAGTAATTGCACGCATTTTCTTTTGCATCTTGAAACATTTTTACATACCCAGGATGGATTACGTCAAAATTACCTGCGACTAAACCAATTTTTAACATTTTTCTTAATGGCCACTCATCCTTAGTATGCATTTATCTTATCCTCTAAGCTATATCTTGGTTTCCATCCTAAATCTTTAGTTGTCTCACTAATATCAGCTAGCGTCTCCCTCACCTCAGCTGGTCGCTCATCAAGGTATGCTTTTTTACCCCCAATCATGTTAGCGACTTCCATAATCGAATAATTCTTGCCGGTTCCAACGTTATAAATGTTATGTTTAATTTTTGAATTCATTGCACAAATATTTGCTTCTACTATATCATCTATGTATGTAAAATCCCTTCGCTGATGTCCGTCACCTACTATTGTCATAAAACCGCCTTCTTTTGCCTTACGCTTGAATAGCCCAACAACAGGTGCGTATCTCCCTTTTACTGGCTCTCTTGGCCCGTAAACATTAAAATATCTTAAAACAATGCTTTCTAAATCGTAGAGTTGAAAGTATAATTTACAAACTTGTTCACCCATCCATTTTGACATTGAGTATGGATTAAGACAGTCTGTTGGCATATTTGGTTGAAATGGAATTGGATTCTGACGACTGTAAAGTGAAGATGTACCTGAATATATGACTTTTTTAACAGAGTGCATTCTAGACCACTCCAGAACCCTCTGCGTACCTACAACATTAACCTCAAAGCATTCGTTAGGAGACCCAATAGTAGGCTGAATGCGACTACGGGCAGCAAGGTGAAAAACATAGTCGATATTATTAAAAATAAAGCCGCAATCATCTTTAGATATATCTTTTTTGCTATATATCGCATCTTCATTGTAATAAAACTCCTCGTTTTCTTGTGCTGAAAGATCGTCGATAACCCTAACTTCGTGTCCTAGTTCTATTAGTTTGTCAACTATGTGACTACCGATAAAGCCGCAACCCCCTGTTACTATAGATTTTATTTTTTTATTTTTTAACTGGTTTTCTGACACTTATTGCTCCAGGGATATCGTACCAGTCTAGGTCACTTCTAACTTCCTTGTTCTTTTCCCAAGCGCCTTTCATAACGTCAGGTGAGACACCTAGTTCTTCTGCGCGCTTGATCATCGCATTTAAGTCTTTTGGAAAACACTTTCCTCCAAATCCAAAGTCACCATCATGGCCTGGCACATCAATATGAGAATTACCAATGCGCCCATCTGCTATAAAGCCTTCCAACGCTTTTTCCCAGTCTCCATTAATTGCTTCACAAACTTGATACATTTCGTTCATAAATGACACCTTTGTTGCAAAAAAACAATTTGCCATATATTTTATAAGCTGGGCTGTGCCAAAGTCTGTCTTAATTATTTTTGTGAATGGAAACCTTAATCGATAAAGCTTTTCAACAATATCACTTGCTAATGGATTGTTGCTTCCTAATACAATTCTTGAAGTGTTAATAAAGTCCAACCTTGCTTTTCTTTCTGTCAAGAACTCTGGATTAAAAACAAAATTTAATTCAGGATAGTTAGCTGCTAAATTTTCAGTAGTGCCTGGAACTACAGTTGATTTAATAACAATTACTTTTCTTTTCATGCATTCATACTGCGCCAGTTCATTTACAACATCTTTAACAATTGAGAGATCGCATTCTCCTGACTCGAACATTGGTGTTGGAACACACACAAAAATTACATCTGACTTATTTACCAAAATTTCCATTGAGTGTGTAGATCTTTTTGGATCTTTGTCATAAATCATAATATCGTTTGCATGTAGGACAAAACCATGCATAATTGCTGACCCTACAAAGCCGTTTCCTATAATTCCTATATTCATTTTTTACTCCTGATTTTTATTTTTTTTCTTAACGCAAAACCAGTAATTGTACTGTAAATGGTATTCGTAGATCTCGTCGCCCATTTCTATTATATGCTTTTTACTTTTAACAAAATTAACAGAATCAAAGTACTCACTACACATCAAGTCAACTGACTGTTTGTCAAAAATAGTACATCCATGCGCTCCGGGTTGAGTAACCCCGATCACTTCTGCCGGCTCTCCTTCAATTTCGTCGTCTAACATATCTTGATCGGCTATCCCCAAAATAAGTAATCCATCATTTTTCAATACCCTGTTCCACTCTTTTAGACAATTATGAAAGTTAAAAGAGTGATCAGCAGCATTTGTGTATATAATATCAAACCTATCCTCCCAATATTCAGGAAGCTTTTCAAAA
>MDTB01195077.1_pt1 | contig 23506 bp, 23 predicted proteins | sample 811161 | NCBI WGS metagenome assembly MDTB01 (sample SAMN05326650, study PRJNA326480) | marine metagenome | isolation source: seawater | place: Mediterranean Sea | collected 2009
CTCAAAATAAGATTCTAAAAAGGAGACTTTATATTCACTAAAGTAAAAGGGTATTTGAATAAAAAAACTTATTAAAAAATAAATTAAAAATACTAAAAGTAATTGTTCATATATATTTATTATCCTGTCCTCATTTCTGCCTAAATAATAAAAAATTAAACCAACAAAAAATGAAAGAGAAAGAGTTAATAGATAGGAATTTATATTTTCTAAATAATCAAAATAAAAAGAATAAAATATGTTTATTAAGGACATGATTGCAACAGGGAAGCAACTCAGACCTAGATAGTATAAACAGGATTTTATTTTCATTATTACGAAGTTATTCTGAAAATATCTTCAACTTCTTTTAATTGTTCTCTTTTAGATAAAACAATAACAATATCATCTTTTTCAAAAATAAAATTAGATTTTGGCATCAATACTTTATTTTTTCTTACAATTGCACCTATTCTTACCTCCTCGGGTAAGTTTGAATCTTTTATTGACTTGTTGGCTAGATCTGATGACTCTAAAATTTTGGCTTCTAAAAATTCATATTGACCATCTAATAAAGAATAAACTGTATCAATTGTGCCCATGTGAACATGCTTCATAATTGTTGAAACTGTAGCCATTCTTGGATCAACTAGATCATCAATCTTTAAAGACTCTTGTAAAATATTGTAATTATGTTTGTTTATTATTGCGATGGTTCTTTTAGAAGGAGTATATTTTTCAGCTAATACACAAGCCATTATATTATCCTCGTCATCATCTGTTAATGCAAAAACAGTTTCGATTTCTTCAATGTTTGCCTCTTTAAGTATTTTTTCGTCTAAGGGATCACCGCATATTACTATTGATGATGAAAGTTCGCCTGCAATTTGCTCAGCTCTAATTTTATCTTTTTCTATAATTTTTATTCTTAAACCTTCTGTTGCTTCTAATAACTTCGCTAGATGTAAACCCACATTGCCTCCACCAATTATAAGAATTTTTTTTGCTAACTTCTCGTTATGTCCGAAAACCGATAAAAGTTTATTAATTTGATCAGTGCTAACAACCACATAAACTTTGTCACCAACTTTCATTTGATCATTTTTTTTAAAAAATACAAAATTTTCTTTTCGTTCAGCACCAAAAATGTAGGCTTTAAATTCAGGGAATTTTTTTGTTAGATCCTTTAAGGGTATGTTGGCTATTGGACATTTTTTTTCTATTAATATTTCTAATAACTTCACTTTATCTTTAACAAAAGGTACGTTGTCTAAAGCTCCGGGTGCTTCTAATTTCCTAAACAATGATTTAGCTACTTCACGTTCTGGTGATATAATCACATCTATAGGGATATTTGATTTGCTGTAAAGCTTGCTCCATTTCCCCTCTAAAAATTCTTGAGACCTAATTCTTGCGATTTTTTTTGATATATTAAAAAGAGAACTAGCTATTTGACAAACAATCATGTTTGTTTCGTCATTTTTTGTAACCGCGATAATCATATCAGTATCTTTGGCGCCTGCGTTTTCTAATACTGAAGGCAAAGTTGCTCTACCAACAATACCTTTTACGTCTTGAGTATCATTTATTTTTTTTATGTCATCCGAAGATTGATCTATTACGGTTACAGAATGTCCTTGCGCCTGTAATTGTTTACTTATCGAAAAGCCGACCATGCCGGCACCGCATATTATAATATTCATGATTAGTTTATACCTTTAATACCTAAAGATTTAAGTTTTCTATGAAGTGCTGATCTCTCCATTCCTATAAACTCAGCTGTTTTTGAAACATTTCCTTTGTTCTTTTTAAGTTGATTAAGCAAATAACTTTTTTCAAAATTTTCACGAGCTTGTTTTAAAGGAAATGATAATGAAACACTTGAGTCTTGCAGACTATCAGATGAGTTTTTACTAAGTATTTCGTTTAAGAATCTTCCAATGTTAGATTTGTTTTCATTTTGAGAAAGTATAGAAATTCTTTCAACTAAATTTCTCAGTTCTCTGACATTTCCTGGCCAATCATAAGAATAAAGTAATTCGTCGTTGGTATCGATATCTATTTCTGGAATACCATTAATTTCTGAAATTTTTTTCTGAAAATATTTTATTAATAAAGGTATGTCAGCAGTTCGAGAGCTAAGTTTTGGAATTTCAATAGGCACTACATTTAATCTATGGTAAAGATCTTCTCTAAAATTACCAATGGCTACTTCATTTTTCAAATCTTTAGAAGTTGAAGAAATTATTCTTATGTTTACATGAACATCTTTGTTCCCGTTTATTCTTTTAAATTTTTGATCGATAAGCACTCTTAAAATCTTAGCTTGAGTGTCTAAAGGTATTTCAGAGACTTCGTCTATAAGCAAAGTTCCATTTTTTGTTTTTTCTAAAAATCCATAACTTATAGTTCCATCTCTATTTTCAGTTCCAAAAAGTTCTTGCTCATAATTATCGGGTTGAAGCAAAGCTCCATTTAAAACTATAAATGGGTCTTTTGAACGAGGAGAGTTTTTATGTATTCTTCTTGCTACAAGTTCTTTTCCTGAGCCTGTGGGTCCGTAAATAAGAACTCTACTGTCTGTTGAAGATAATTTATTTATCATTTTTTTTATTTTGGTTACTTGATTGCTCTCACCGACTAATTCGAAAGAATGAAAAAGTTTGTTTTCCAATTGTTTGTTTTCTTTTTTTAACTTAATATTTTCTAAAGCTCTATTTACAAAGTTTAAAAGCTGCTCCGTTGCAAAAGGTTTTGTAATAAATTCATATGCTCCAAGTTTTAAAGCCTCAACTGCCATTTCAACGTTTGCATGGCCCGATATTACTATAACTGGAACCAAGTCACTCATTTTCTTGATTTTTTTAAGTAAATCAATTCCATCTTTGTCTCCTTTATCTAGCTTTACATCAATGATTGCTAAATCAGGTAATTTTTTTTCTATTTCATTAACAGCTTGATCAAAATTAGCTGCCTCTCGAATATCATAATTTTTATCTTTAAGAATATTTGAAACCAAATTTCGAATATCAAAATTATCGTCTATAATTAATACTTCTTGTTTCATTAAATAGATGGGAGATAAATGTTTATCTCAGCTCCTTTGAAATTTTTAATAAATCGAATTTCTCCGTTATGCTCATTAATGATTTTTGATACTATGGGCAATCCTAATCCAGTACCATCTTTTTTTGTAGTATAATAAGGTTTCAATATATCTTTGGTGTCATTAAAACCAAAACCGTTATCAAGCATTTTGATCACTATATATTCATTATTTCTATGTATTTCTACATCAATTTTTCCTCGTAAATTGCTATCTTTTTGTTTCTTATCTTCAATTGCTTCAATAGAATTTTTTATTAAATTTATAAAAACTCTGTGTAGTTGATCGCTGTCACCTTGTATAAAATATTTTTTCTTTAGATCACCGTTTAAATTCAAATTAAGGTTTTTATGGGACATTTTATAAAAATCTACAGATCTGTTAAGAACATCTAATATATTGATTTTCTTAAGTAGCGGTGAAGGCATTCTTGCAAATCCAGAAAATTCATCTATTAATTTTTTAATATCAATAACTTGTCTATTAATAGTTTCGAGATATTTGGTAAATTCATTGTTTTCATCTTTTAATTTTTCCGAATATTTTTCTCTTAGTCTATCAATTGATAATTGAATAGGTGTTAAAGGATTTTTTATTTCATGAGCTAATTTTCTTGCAACTGTTTCCCAAGCTGAAAATCTTTCAGCTACTAAAAGTTTATCTTGTTGTGTTTTTAATTTATCAATCATATTATTGAAATTTTTATTAAGTACTTTTATTTCTTCATCAGATTCTATTTCGGGTACTTTACTATTAAGTTGCCCTGAGCTTATATTTTCTGATGCAGATATTAAATTTATAATTGGTTTTGTTAATCTTCCAGCAAAAGTAATAGCTAATACGATAGTCAAAAATAATAACATTGAGATAACTATTATATAAATAATAGCAAAAGTAATTTTTATTCCTGTTCTATTATTTTCAACGGTATAATAAAAATTAACAGCTTGTTCTGTAGCGTCTAAATAGTTTAATAATTTTGGTTGAACGTTCTTTGCGATGTATAAATAAGTATCTACGTAATTTACTAATTTAATCATAAAGGCAGTCTTTTTTTCTTTTGATCTATCTATAGAAACTGGTTTGCCCTCTAGGGCCTCATTGAAATAATCGTCTGAAGGTACAACAAATTCGTTCTCGGGATTGTTCACGTCTTTAACTAAAATTGTTCCAACACTATCAATTAAATAAATTTCATCAATCTTTCTAACTAATCTTTGAGTTCTTAAAAATTTTTTAAACTGTGATGGATTTGTAAAATATACATTATAATATTTGTTAAAATCATTGCTTATTAAAAAAATATCAGCTTCAACAGATCTTTTTGAATCTTCCATATAATTTTTTGCAATTTCATAAGAATTATTTACAGCTGAAGTTATTTTTTGATCAAAATATTTTTGTAGCGCTACATTAAATAAAACCAATGAAAAAATTGCGACAATTAAAGATGGTATAAAGGCAAATAGTGAGAACTGCATAACATAGCTAAGACTAGTTTTAGATCCAGTTTTTTTCGATTGATATTGCGAGAACAATTTTAAAGTTTCTCTTACTAAAAATATTAGAAAAACAACTAATACAATTATATTAAGAATTAATAAATATTGCAGGTTGTTTTCATTTAAAAAAATAAAGTTTTGATTTATAAAAGTTATAAATGTGAATACACCAAGTAAAACACATAAGATAGATATGCTAAAAAACCACTTGTAGTTTTTAATTATTTTAATCATTTTAATTATTTTATTAACTTACATAAATATGAGATAAATTGACATAATGAGTTTTTGCTTAATTTTATTGGCAGCCGGGAATAGTAAAAGGTTTGGATCAAATATACCTAAGCCTTTTGTTAAAATTGGTAAAAAAACTCTTTTAGAACATTCGTTAATAAAATTCGATAAAATAAAAGAAATTAAAAAAACAATTATTGTATTAAATAAAAATCATTCCAAATTTATAAAAAACATTAAGCCTCAAAAATTCTTAAAAGTTAATGGTGGGAAATCAAGGCGTGAATCCACATTAAAGGCTTTACAGTATATAAAAAAAAGTAAAATAAAATGTCACAAAGTACTTATTCACGATGCAGCGAGACCAAATTTTTCTCTAAGATTAATAAAAACAATTATAAGAAATTCAAGGAAAAATACTGTTATACCAAAGATTCAAATTCATGATGCTCTTAAAGAATCTTTTAATAAAAAAATTGTTATAAATCTTCCAAGAGAAAAATTCTTTTCAACACAAACACCTCAGTGTTTTAGTTTTAAAGAAATATTCAATCTTCATAAAAAAAATAAAGGGTTGTATAAAGATGATGATTTTTCATTGGTTGGATCTTTAAAAAACGTTAAATTTGTTGAGGGAGAAAAAAATAACTTTAAAATTACTAATCGACAAGATCTCTCCATGCTTAAAAATTTTATAAGCAGTAAAATCAAAATGGGAATAGGTTTTGATGTTCACAGACTTGTTCCTAAAAGAAAACTTTTTTTAGGAGGATTAAAAATTAAATCCAAACTTGGAACTTTAGGTCATTCAGATGGTGATCCTGTTTTACATTCCATAACAGATGCTATACTTGGGGCATGTAATATGGGAGATATAGGACAAATGTTTTCAGATAAAAATAAAAAATTTAAAAATATAAGATCAACTATTTTATTAAAAAAAGTAATAGAACAAATTAAATATAAAAGTTATTACATAAAAAATATAGATGTGAATGTAATTGCGCAAACTCCTAAAATTAAAAAATATAAAAATAAAATGATAGATAATATTTCAAAACTATGTGAAATTTCAAAAGATCAAATAAATATAAAAGGGAAAACTACAGAAAAATTAGGTGTTATAGGAAAAGAAAAAGCTATAGCCTGTGAAGTAATAGTTTCTGTTATTAAGTATGATTAATAAAATAAATTTTTTATTTGTCACCTTATTCGGTATTGGAAAAATTAAGAAAATACCGGGAAGTATTGCTTCTTTAGTTACAACTTTATTTTTATTTTTTTTATTTCATTTTTTGAATATTTCTCCAAATATAGTTTTAATTTTCATAATTATAATTTTTTTAATCTCACTTTATGCGGTAAATGTTTTTATAGAAAATTTAGAAGACAAAGATCCTCAAGAGGTAGTGATTGATGAATTCATCGGTCAATCAATTCCTTTGTGTCTATATGAGGTTGCTCATAATGCAACAAAAGAGACTAGTGAAATATTAAAATTCTATTTCATAATGTTTATACTGTTTAGGATTTTTGATATTACTAAACCATTTCCTGTTAGTTATTATGAAAAAAACTTTAAGAACAGCATTGGTGTCATTATGGATGATGTTTGTGCCGGCTTATATGTTGTAGCAATTCTTGTATTATACATGGTTTTTGTATGAAAAAGCTTACTCAAAAAATAATTAAACTTTTAAAGAAAAAAAGGCTCAAAATATCTACAGCTGAGTCTTGCACTGGCGGGATGCTTTCAAGCGCTATTACTTCTGTAAGTGGATCCTCAAAAGTTTTTACTTTTGGTTTGGTCACCTACTCTAACCAATCAAAAAATCGTCTTCTTAAAATACCCAAACAGATTATTAAAAAACATGGAGCTGTAAGCATTCAATGCTGTTTTTCAATGGTTAATAATTTAAAAAAAATTAGTAAAAGTAATATTGCAATTTCGGTTACTGGAATAGCAGGACCTGGTGGTGGAACCAAACAAAAGCCAGTTGGTTTAGTTTACATAGGTATAAAAAAAGCTAATAAAGTTAAGATAAATAGGTATTTGTTTAAAAAAAAGGATCGGAACAAAATTCAAAAAGCTGCTGTTAAAAAATCTTTAGAATTAATTTTAAAAATTCTTAAATAGGTTAATTGCTCTTTTTTCAAATGCATCAGCTATATTTTTGAGACCTTGATCAAAGGATTTTTTCATAACCATATTATAAAAAACATTTTTAATCTCAAAATCTATTGTAAAATTAACTTCACTTTGATTGTTAATCTCTCTTATTTCCCACTCGTTTTTAAGATGTTTGAGAGGACCTCCAATGTTAATTACTATAATTTTATCCATGTCTTTAAAGTAGGTAACATGACTTTTGTAAGTTTGATTTAAAAATTTTTTACCAACAGTTAAATCAGCTTCAATTTCAATTATGTCCTTCATATCATCTTTTCTATGAATCTTGCCTGCTAAACACCAAGGTACAAACTCAGGATATTTTTCAATATCCAATATCATGTTAATGAGATCAGTTTTTTTACAAGGAATAACTTTTTTTATTGAAGCATTTGGCATTTTATTTGTTCATCTCTTGCATTTTTTAATTTTTTAAAATCTTCGTCTGCATGATAAGAAGATCTTGTTAACGGAGATGAAGCAACTAATAAAAATCCTTTTGATAAAGCAATATTTTTTAACTCAACAAATTCATGGGGGTGATAATATCTTTTTAGTGGATAATGTTTGGGTGATGGCTGAAGATATTGACCTATTGTCAAAAAATCTACATTGGCTATTCTAAGATCATCCATCACTTGTAAAATTTCATCCTTATTTTCACCTAGGCCAACCATTAAACCTGACTTGGTAAATGTGTTGGGTTTAATTTTTTTTGCAGACTCTAATAATTTTATAGAAGCAAAGTATCTAGATCCTGGTCTAACAGTTAAGTAGAGGCTTGGGACAGTTTCAATATTATGATTAAAAACATCAGGCGAAGCTTGCAAAACTTTTTCAAAAGCATTTCCTTTTCTTAAAAAATCTGGGGTCAAAACTTCTATCGTTGTATTAGGATTATTTTTTTTTGTTTCTAAAACCACATCTTTAAAATGATTTGCCCCTCCATCAGATAAGTCATCTCTATCAACTGAGGTAATTACTACATGATTAAGATTTAACTCTTTTACAGCTTTAGAAACTTTTAATGGTTCTAATAGATCAAGCTTATTTGGTTTTCCAGTTTTAACATCGCAAAAAGCACAACCTCTTGTGCAAGTATCTCCCATTATCATGAAAGTGGCATGTTTTTTGCTCCAACATTCGGTAATATTTGGACAGTTTGCCTCTTGGCAAACAGTGTTTAAATTATTTTTATTTACAATTTCTTTAGTTTTAAAAAATATTTGGCTATCTATAATTTTTGATCTAATCCATTTTGGCTTTTTTTTAATAGGATTGATTGGTTTATTAACTTTCTCTGGGTGTCTAATTTTGCTCATTTAATTTAATTATAATTTCATCTGAATGGCCAAATTTAAATTTTTCTCTTATCAAAATATCTAAAAAATCTAAATTAATTTTTCCTGACAAAAGATTGTTTTTATGCTCTATAATATTTAGTTGTTTTATTAAATTTTTTTTATCTTCGACAAGATCTTCTATATGATTTTTTTTGTCTAAATAAGAAAAGAAGCCTCTATTTCCGTCAAAGAAGTTTATCAAAACATAAGAAAACAAAAAAATATTTAAAAACAATATTTTTTTTCTTTTTAAAACGTGTAAAAATCTCATAATTAGATTTTAGCCATTTTTGAGGAATTTCCAAGTTCCTCTTCTATCCTCAATAGCCTGTTATATTTAGACACCCTCTCAGATCGAGCTAATGAACCTGTTTTAATTTGAGAAGAATTTGTCGCAACAGCTAGATCAGCAATAAAAGTGTCTTCCGAGTCGCCAGATCTGTGTGAAATTATTGTTTTTAAATCATTTTTATGTGCTAGATCTATAACATCTAGAGTTTCACTAACAGTGCCAATTTGATTCAGTTTAACTAAGACTGTGTTGGCTGATTTCTCTTGTATACCCTTTTTTAACCTTTTTATATTTGTTGCAAACAAATCGTCGCCTACTATTTGAATATTGGTATTTTTTGTTAGCTCTTTCCAAGAATCCCAATCGTCTTCTTTAAAAGGGTCTTCAATAGACTTGATAGGATATTTTTTAATTAATTCATAATAGTTATTAATACTCAATGGCTTAGACAATTCATTTGCGGCTACATCTAAACAAATTGAGATGTCTTCCCCCGGTCTCAATCCAGATTTTTCAATAGAATCCATTATTATTTTAATTGCCTCATCTGTGTTTTTTAAGTCTGGAGCAAAACCGCCCTCGTCACCGACGTTAGTATTTTTTAAAATACCTTTTAGATTTTGAATAACCAAAAAGCTTCTTCTAAGGGACTCAGAAAATGAATTAGAATTTTCAGGTCGAATCATAAATTCTTGGATATCTAAATTATTTTTAGCATGCACCCCTCCGTTTATTATGTTTAAGAGTGGAATTGGTAACTGATAATTATTAGAATTCCCTAGATATTTAAATAAAGGTATTTTCTTTTCAATTGCCGCTAATTTACATGAGGCCATTGAAACAGCCAAAATTGCGTTCGCGCCAAGCTTTTTCTTTTGCTCGGTTCCGTCTAAATCTATCAAAACTTTATCAATTTTTTTTTGTTCATTGCTGTCAATATTTATAAGAGCCTTATTTATCGGACCATTTATATTTTCAATTGCTTTAAAAACACTTTTACCAAGATATTTTTTGTCATTTTTATCTCTTAATTCAAAAGCTTCATGCGTACCTGTAGATGCACCTGACGGGACTATTGCTAACGCAGATATATTTTCTGAAAAAACTTCTGCTTCTACTGTAGGATTTCCTCTGCTATCAAAAACCTGTCGGCCTTTGATCTTTTTAATTTTTGACATTCTTTATTAATCTGTCTATTTCAACCAACTGCTTTAAAATTTCAGGCATTTTTGATAAAGGAACCATATTTGGTCCATCAGATGGTGCATTGTCTGGATCAGGATGTGTTTCCATAAAAATCGCTGCAACACCCACTGCGATAGCGGCTCGAGAAAGGTGTTCAACAAATTCTCTTTGACCTCCGCTTTTGTCTCCCATTCCTCCAGGTTGTTGAACCGAATGTGTAGCATCAAAAACTACCGGATATCCATTTTTTGCCATGATGGGTAAAGACCTCATATCAGACACCAATGCATTATACCCAAAACTAGCTCCTCGCTCGGTAACTAAAATATTTTTATTTCCTGAATCTTCTATTTTTTTTGTAACATTGACCATGTCCCAAGGAGCTAAAAACTGTCCTTTTTTAACATTTATAACTTTTCCAGTTTTTGCAGCAGCCACTAGCAAATCTGTCTGTCTGCATAAAAAAGCTGGTATTTGTAAAACATCGACATGCTTTGCAATAACCTCGCATTGTTCTACTGTATGAACATCTGTTAACACTGGTAGTCCAACTTCTTTTTTAATTTTATCAAAAACAGGTAAAGATTTTTCAAGACCCACTCCTCTTTTTCCTTTTAAACTGGTTCTGTTAGCTTTATCAAAAGAAGTTTTATAAATTAGACCAATGCCTAGTTTGTCTGTAATTTTTTTTAATTCGGTAGCAACATTCAATGCATGTTTTTCACTTTCTAATTGGCAGGGCCCAGCAATTAAAGTAAATGGGTTCTGATTAGAAATACTTAATTTTCCACATTTGACTAATTTATTTTCCATTATTTTTTACTTTCTTTGATACCAGCGGCCTTAATAAAAGAAGCAAATAGCGGATGTGGCTCAAATGGTCTTGATTTAAATTCAGGATGAAATTGAACACCAACGAACCAAGGGTGGTTTTCTAATTCGATTATCTCTGGAAGTGTGCCATCAGGGGATAAGGCAGAAAAAATTAATCCTTTTTTTTCAAAATCATTTTTATATTTCATATTCACTTCGTACCTATGTCTGTGCCTTTCTTTAATTCTTCTTTCAGAATATATTTTGGAAATCAAAGAATTATTTTTTAAAATAGCATCGTATAAACCCAGTCTCATTGTTCCACCTAAATTTTTTTCACTTCCTTTTATACGTTTTTTTCCTTTGTGCCATTCTTCCAACAATCCAACAACAGGTGTACAATTATTTCCAAATTCACTTGTTGAGGCATTTTTTATATTAAGCAGGTTTCTTGCTGCTTCAATAACTGCCATTTGCATACCAAAACAAATTCCAAAGAAAGGTATATTGTTCAATCTTGCGTATTTTATGGCAGCAATTTTACCCTCTGTGCCTCTTTTACCAAATCCGCCTGGAATTAGAACGCCTGATACGTCTTTTAATAATGGTTTTACATTTTCGGGTTTTAAATTTTCTGAGTCTATTCTTTTTAAATTAACTTTTAAATTATTTGATAATCCACCATGAACTAATGCTTCGTCTAAAGATTTATAGGCATCCTTTAAATGTACATATTTGCCTATGATCCCTATATTCACATATTTTTTTGAATTTAAAACTTTTGCAGTAATACTTTTCCACTTTGCGAGATTTGGTGATTTTTTACTTTTAATTTTAAAATAAGATAAAACTCTTTCATCAAGTTTTTCTTTGTGAAAACTAATTGGCGCCTCATATATAGTTTTAACGTCAATAGTTTCTATAACATTGTTGATATCGACATTACAAAATAAAGATATTTTTTTTCTTTCTGATTTTGGAATTTGTTTTTCTGATCTACAAATTATTATATCTGGTTGAATTCCTAAACTTCTTAGTTCTTTAACTGAATGTTGTGTTGGTTTAGTTTTAAGTTCGCCAGAAGCTTTTAGATAAGGAACTAAAGTTAAATGAATAAATAAACTATTATTTTTTCCTGTGTCATTAGAAAATTGTCTGATTGCTTCTAGAAATGGTAAACTTTCTATGTCTCCAACAGTTCCACCAATTTCACAAATGACAAAGTCTTCATTCTTAACGTTATGAGATATAAATTTTTTAATACGATCTGTAACGTGTGGAACCACTTGAACAGTTCCACCGAGAAAATCTCCTCTTCTTTCTTTTTTTATTATGTCACTGTAGATACCGCCTGTTGTTATATTATCAGATTGGGTGGCTGGAATTCCTGTAAATCTTTCATAGTGACCTATATCTAAATCTGTTTCTGCTCCATCGTCAGTTACGAAAACTTCTCCGTGCTGAAATGGATTCATTGTACCTGGATCTACATTTAAATAAGGATCCAGTTTTCTGACTCTTACTTTAAAACCTCTAAGCTGTAGTAATGCAGCAAGGGAAGCTGAAGAGAGACCTTTTCCTAGTGATGAAACCACGCCGCCAGTGACGAATACATATCGCGCCATGGAAGGATACTATATCTAATTTTCTCTAAAAAATAAAGTTTATTTTGAAGACTCTGGTATTTGAGGTGTATCGGAATCTTTTTTTTCTTCAACTTTCTCTAAAACTGATTGAGTACTCTCTAAATCGCCTCTTGATAAAACAACAAGCAAAATACTTGAAATTATGAATAAAGTTGCAATTACAGCTGTAGATTTAGTTAAAAAATTTCCAACTGACCTGGTAGAGGCAAAATTATCCTGTGATAGACCTAGGCCAAGAGCACCGCCTTCCGACCTCTGTAGTAAAATAAGCAAAATAAGAATAATTGCCAGTATAACATTTGCTGCTATTAGGATTGTTTCCATAACAGTTATTTATAGAAATTTTTTATTATATCAATGAAATTTTTTGAAGATTTAGAGGCCCCTCCAACTAAAAAACCATCTAATTCATTGATAGATTTAAAAATATCAATAATATTTTTGTCAACTGATCCACCATAGAGAAATTTGGGTCTATAAGACAACCTGAATTTTCGTTTAATAAAATTTTTTAAGAAAATTATATTTTTTTTTAAATCGTCTGAAGAAGGAACCTTACCGCTTCCAATAGACCAAATTGGTTCGTATGCAATAATTATTTTCTTAAAATTATATTTTTTTTTAAAAACTTTGCTTATTTGTCTTTTTAAAACAGTTAATGTTTTTTTGTTTTTTTTATCTCTCTCATTTTCTCCAATACAAAAAATAATATTAAAATTATTTTTTAATGCTATTGATACTTTGTGGTTAAGAATGCTGTCGCTTTCACCTAGCGCTCGGTTTTCAGAGTGGCCTAAAATTATATAATTAATACCTATTTTTTTTAACATAAATGGACTAACATTTCCTGTGTGTGCTCCAAAATTATCTTTTTGAAAACAATTTTGCGCCGCTATATCAATTTTTTTCTTTTTATATTTTTTAGAAAAAACCTGTAATAAAGTAAAAGGTGGTGCAAAAATAACTTTGTATTTTCTATTGTTCTTTTTATCATTTGAAAAATACCTATTAACCCTATCTATAATTTTATATGAGCTTGGAATACCAAACATTTTCCAATTACCGATAAAATACTTTGTCCCATTTGCCATAAATAAAAACTTTCTATATAGATTTTTTAGTATAATTAATTTAAATTTCTTAAATTAAAATTATGATTGCTTCAATAAAAAAATATTCTAAGTCATTTATATTAAAGGTTTTCGTAGCTATTATTGCTTTACCATTTCTTCTTTGGGGTATGGGCGATGTATTTCGATCAGGTAATCAAAATGTGATAGTAGAAATAAACGAAACTAAAGTAAGCACAAAAGAATTTATGGACCATCTCCAGGCTTTAAATATTTCCAGGGATGAAATAGAAAAAAAAGGAAAAGAAAAATTGATTAATGAAATTTTAACAAATTATGTCAGCGAAAAAATAATTTCAATCGAGACAAAAGAAAAAGGTATCAGGCTAACTGATTCTTCTTTAAAAGAAATTTTGATAAGTGACAAAGAATTTAATAGAGATGGTAAATTTTTGAGAACTAAATATGAAAAGTTTTTGTTAAGCAAAGGTTTTACAGCACCAGAATATGAAAAAAATATTTTAAATCTTGAAAATAAAGGACAATTACTTTCTTTTTATAGTGGTGGTATTAAACTTCCCAGTTTTTTAATTGATGATTTATACAAACAAGAAAATAAATCTAAACAAGTAAGTTTTTTAGATTTAGAAAAAATTTATTCAAAAGAAAAAGTAAACAATAAAGAAATAAAAGATTTTTATGAAAAAAATAAAGAGTTTTTTAAAGATAAATTTAGAACTTTTAAATATCTAGAATTATCTCCGGAAATTTTAATAGGACAAAAAGATTTAAACGAGACTTATTTTAAAAAAATTGATCAACTTGAAAATGACATTTTAGACGGAAAAAATTTTGAAGAAATAACAACGTTTGGAAAAAGTAATATAAAAACAGTTGATGCTATTAACTATAAAAAATTTAAAAAGAATGGAAATATTTTTCAAATAAATGATCGGCTATTAGAAGAAATATTTAAAGTTAAAAATTTAAATATTCCTAAATTTATAGGTTTTGGTAACAAATTTTACATTGTTGAAGTAATGAATGAAGAAAATATTGTTTTAGATGTAAATAACAAAAATGTCAGAGACACTATTAATAAACAAGTTAAGATTGTTAAATTAATAGAAAAAAATACCTCATTAACCAAAAAAATTAATAATAAAAAGTTTTTTGAAAAGGAAATGTATGAATTATCACAAAAAAATAATGTTCCAATCCAAAAAACTGAAATTAAAAACATCAAAGATAGTTCAAAATTTAATGATGTTTTATTAAAACAAATTTATATGTATGGGCCTAATCAAATTTTTATAATTACAGATTATCCGATTGCTAAAAAAAATTTTCTTATAAAAATTGACAAAGAAGTAGATCCAATTATCAATCCTGATTCAAAAATTTATAAAGAATATGTTAAAAAAACCAATGCGAAATATATATCTGAAGTTTACAAATCTTATGATAGTTATATAAATGCCATTTATAAAATAAATATAAATGAAAAAGTTCTCGAAAGACTGATTAACTCAATTTAATGAAATTAAATACTAGTTTTGGAAAATTCAAGAGATTACATAAGAATAAAAAAAACCAAATAATTTTTTATTCTCAAAGTTGCAAAGATTATAGTTTTGTAGAAAACCTTTACAAATTTATTTTAATGAAAAAAAACAGTTTCATTTTTGAGTCTGTAGAAAAAGGAGTCGTTAGAGGTAGGTACACTATTATAGGTTTTAACCCAGATAGAATTTACGATATTAAAAAAAATAGAATTATTGTTGACGATTTTAAAAAAAAGAAGTTGATCAAAAGAGATATTCTTAAATTTTTAAATGAATTACTTGAGAATTTTAAAGTAGAAAGTTCCAGTAATTTGCCACGCATGTCTTCGATGCTAGTGGGTTACTTTTCCTATGATATCATACGTCTAATAGAAAAAATTCCCGATAAATGTAAAAATGATATTGATATACCTGATATACGATTGATCAGACCAAAAAATTTAATAATTTATGATAATTTAAAAAAAACGATTTTCTTTATTCAAAATATTTTCCAAGAAGAAAATATTGTTGATTATAATATAAAATACAATTCAATTAAAAAAAATTTTAAGGAATTTCAATATTTTGGAAATATAAATCTTCCTGAAAATTTTCATATAAGTAAGAGAAAAATAAAGGTTCGATCAAATATTTCTAAATCAAAATTCAAAAAAAATGTTCTTAAAGCAAAAGAATACATTAAAAAAGGTGATATTTTTCAAGTTGTCTTGAGTCAAAGATTCGAGTCTCCAATTGATAAGCCGCCTATTGAAATCTACAATACTTTAAGAGTTTTAAATCCGTCTCCATTTATGTTCTATTTTAATTTCGATGATTTTCAAATTTTAGGTAGTAGTCCAGAAATTTTAGTTAGACTGGTCAATGGTGAAGTAACTGTTAGACCAATAGCAGGGACAAGACCTAGGGGGATTAATAAAAAAAAAGACAGGAAACTCACTAAAGAACTGTTAAAAGATCCAAAAGAACTTGCTGAACATTTAATGCTTTTAGATCTTGGAAGAAATGATGTTGGCAAAGTATCAAAAGTTAATACCGTTAAAGTTACCGAAAGATTTAAAGTAGAAAAATATTCACATGTAATGCATATTGTTTCGAACGTTGTTGGAAAACTAAAAAAAAACTTTTCGCTTTTTGAAACTTTTTTATCTGGATTTCCAGCTGGTACAGTTAGTGGTGCGCCTAAAATAAGAGCAATGGAAATTATTGATGAATTAGAGAGCTCAAAAAGAAAGCTTTATGCAGGAGGAATAGGTTATTTCACGGCTAATCAAGATTTTGATACTTGCATAGCTTTAGGAACTGCTCTAATCAAAAATAAAAAGATTTATGTTCAGGCTGGTGCTGGCATAGTTGCAGATAGCAATCCTAAAAATGAATACAATGAAACAGTAAATAAAGCTAAGGCATTACTTAAGGCAATAAATTAAATGAAAACTTTATTAATAGATAATTACGACAGTTTTACTTACAATCTATATCATTATCTTCTATCTCTTAAATGCAAGGTTGATGTTGTGAGAAACGATAAAATTAATTCAAAAGAAATTTTAAAAAGAAAATATAAAAAAATTGTTATCTCTCCTGGACCTGGCACGCCAAACCAAGCAGGGAATTGTTTGAAAATTGTTAAAAATCTTTTTAAAAAAATTCCAATTCTTGGTGTTTGTTTAGGTCACCAAGTTATTGGTCAGGCTTTTGGTGGTAAAATCGTAAACGCTAAAAAACTTATGCATGGGAAAACTAGCAAAATTTCTCACAACCGGACTGGAATTTTTAAGGGTGTAAAGAATAATCTTGTAGGAACAAGATATCATAGTTTGATAATTGATAAAAAAACATTGAATAAGGATTTCATAATTACTGCCAAAACAAAAGATGATGTAATAATGGGAATTATGCATAAAAAATACAATCTACATGGGGTGCAATTTCATCCTGAAAGTATAAACACTAAAGAAGGTATGAAATTAATCAGAAATTTTTTAAATCATAAATAAAATGGATGAAATTATAAATAAACTAAAAAATAAAGAAAATTTAAGCTTTAATGAAAGTAAATCTGCATTTGAAAGTATGATGTCCGGTAAAGTTGATGAAAAACAAATTCTTGATTTTTTATCATTTTCCTCTGAAAAGGGAGAAACATCTAGTGAAATAGCCGGAGGAGTTTATGTTTTGCGAGATAAAGCAAATAAAGTAAATGTACCAAATGATACTATAGATACATGTGGCACTGGAGGTGATGGGCAAAATACTCTAAACATATCAACCGCAGCAGCTATTGTTCTTGCAAGCATGAATGTAAAAGTTGCCAAGCATGGTAATAAAGCCGTCTCCTCCAATTGCGGATCTGCTGATGTTCTTGAAGCACTAAAGATCAATATAAATTTAAAACCAAAAGAAGCTGAAGAATCTATTAGCAAATTAAATTTTGCTTTTATGTTCGCGCCAAATTATCATTCGGCAATGAAACATGTGGGACCAGCAAGAAAAAAAATGGGAAAAAAAACAATATTTAATCTTATAGGTCCATTAAGTAGCCCTGCGCAAGTTAAAAGACAAGTCGTAGGAGTTTTTGATAAAAAATGGATGAAGCCATTCGCGGAAGCATTAAGGGAAAATAATGTTTTGCATGCTTACATAGTTCATAGCGATGATGGTATGGATGAAATTTCTCCTTTTACAACTACAAAAATAGTGGAATTAAATAATGAAGATATAAGTGAGTTTCAAATAAATCCAAAAGATTTGGGAATAAATTCAAATAATAAGAATAACCTAAGAGGTAAAAACGCAACCTATAATTCACAAAAAATAATTGAAATATACAAAGGAATATCTAATGAATTTTCTGTAGCTGTAGCTTTGAATGTTGCAGCTGGCTTAATTGTTTCTGGTAAAATGCTTGATTTTAAAGATGCTTTTTTGAAAGCATCAAAACACCTTGAATCTGGAAGTGTTTATAATTACCTGTCCAAATTACAATTAAAATAATGGCAAACACATTAAAACAAATAATTGAGGATAAAAAAGAATCTTTAATTTTAATTAAAAAAAATAATTCTTTAAATTCTTTAGAAAAGAAAATTAAAAATATAGATTTTTTTATTGATTTTAAAAAAACAGTAGAAGCCAACAAAGGAATTACTTTAATTTCAGAGATTAAGAAAGCTAGTCCCTCGGCTGGGATTTTAATTAAAAATTTCAATCATTTAGATATAGCTAAAATTTATATAGACAATGGCTCAACTTGTCTTTCTGTGCTTACAGAAGAAAAGTATTTCATGGGAAAGCCAGACTATATTACTGATATAAAAAAAAAATTTAAAATACCTATACTTGCTAAAGATTTTTTTATTGATCCTTATCAAATCACTTTATCAAAAAGTTATGGTTCTGATTGCATTCTTTTAATTATTGCTGCACTTAACGGTAGTCAGGCAGATGAAATTTATGATGAGGCTATAAAAAAAAATTTAAGCGTTATTGTTGAAGTACATGATAAGAAAGAAGCAGAAACGGCTTTAAAATATAAAAAAGCTTTAATTGGTATTAATAATAGAAACTTAAAAAATTTAGAAATCTCAATTAATAATACAATATCAATTTTTGAAACTGTTAAAAACCATCAGGGCCCCATCATATCTGAAAGTGGGATTAAAAATGAAAATGATGTTAAATATATTTACGATAAAACTGGCATTAAAAACTTCTTGATAGGAGAATCACTTTTAACTTCTAACGATCCTGCTGGGCTAATTAAAAAAATCATACAAATAAACCAATAAAATAGGCCTTTATTTTAAGTTGTAATTTAAGTAGAACCTTTGTAGAACATAGATGTACAGGATTTGTTCTATGCTTACAAAAAAACAAAAAAACTTATTACTTTTTATCAATAAGAAAATTAGGTCAACTGGCGTGTCTCCTTCTTATGAGGAGATGAAAAATTCACTCAACCTTAAGTCGAAATCAGGAATTCATCGATTAATATCAGCGTTGGAAGAAAGAGGATTTATAAAAAGATTGGCTCACAAAGCAAGAGCTCTTGAAGTGGTAAAGCTTCCAGAAAACGCAAGTGCACATGATTTATTTAACAGTTTTACACCAAGTGTAATTAAAGGTGGATTAGATACAAATTCTGGAAAGTCCAGCAAAGTTTCAGTGCTTGGGTCAATAGCTGCAGGTACCCCAATAGAGGCAATACAACAAGAAGTTGATAAGATTAATTTACCTGCCGACTTTGGCAAAGATGAAGATCATTTTGGACTAAAAGTAAAAGGTGACTCAATGATAGAAGCAGGTATTAATGATGGTGATACGGTTATAATCAAAAAAAGTTCCAATGCAGATAATGGTCAAATAGCTGTAGTTCTAATTGACAACGAGGAAGCAACTTTAAAAAAAATAAGAAAAAAAGGAAATACAATTGCACTAGAGAGTGCCAATAAGAAATACGATACTAAAATATACGCAGCAAAAAGAATTAAGATTCAAGGAAAATTAGTTTCTTTATATAGAAACTTCAATTAAAATAGTTTAATTTCAGTTCATGGCTTTTATTTGCAGGTTTGCGCCCTCACCTACAGGACCTTTGCACATTGGTGGTGTTAGAACAGCACTGTTTAATTGGCTATTAGCCAAAAAAAATAAAGGTAAATTTTATCTAAGGATTGAAGACACAGACAAAGAAAGATCAAAAGATGAATTTAAAAAACAAATTGTAGACTCTCTTGCTTGGATTGGAATAAAGCATGATGATAAAGAATATATTCAATCTAAAAATATCAATAAACATAAAGAAATTGCTGAAGAACTTTTGAAAAAGGGTTTTGCATATAAATGTTATTGTTCTGAAGAAGAAATCAAGGAGCAAAAAGAAAAATGTAAGAAACAAGGAATACCATACGTTTATAATAGAAAATGGAGGGATCCTAAAAATCTTTCAATTCCAAAAGATATTAAGCCTGTAATCAGGTTTAAAAGTAAAATTTCTGGAAACTCAATCGTTAAAGATCTTGTTCAGGGTGAGGTAAATATTGCAAACTCAATTATTGAAGATTTTGTTATTTTAAGACAAGACGGTTCACCCACATATCAATTGTCTGCAGTAGTTGACGATCACTTAATGAAAATTAGCCATGTCATAAGAGGAGATGATCATAAAATAAATACTTTTAAACAAAAACAAATATATGAAGCTATGAAATGGAACATTCCTGAGTTTGCCCATATCCCACTTATTCATAGTGAGAAAGGATCTAAACTATCAAAAAGAGATAAGGCCTCAACTATCGATGACTATATAAAGATTGGAATTTTATCGGATTCATTAAGAAATTATCTATTGCGACTAGGATGGGCACATAAAGACAAAGAAATCTTTTCTTTAGATGAAAGTATCAAGCTATTTGATTTAAAAGGTATTGGTAAATCACCATCTAAACTAGATATGTCTAGAATACTTTCTTTAAATGAACACTACATAAAGCATATAGATGAGAAAGAATTATTTAGTTTTTTAAAAATTTATGCCGAGAAATTCAAAAAATCAATTGCTCCTTCAAAGGAAAATTCAGTTATTAAATCTATGAATTTTCTTAAAAATAAAGCTAAAACACTTGAAGATATCTACCAAAACTCCCAGTATATTCTTAATGAAAATATTCAAATTTCATCCGATGACTCTAAGCTTTTGGACTCCTCTTCCAAAAAAATTATTAAAGAATTTCTTGAAGAGTTTAAAAAAATAAAGGATCTAAATAAGGAAAATCTTGAAAAATTATTAAATGAACTTATTAAAGGCCACAAGACAAACTTTAAAGGTGTTGGCCAACCATTAAGAATTGGATTGGTTGGATCAAGATTTGGCCCAGGTATATATAATATTATTCTTTCTCTTCCAAAAGACGAAGTCGTAAAAAGACTTTCTAAAATTATTTAAAATCTTTTTTGCCAATTAAAGCTTGACGATCCCACATCTTACATTTATAAAAGAACAAATCAAGAACATTTATGAAGCTTAAATTGCCTTTTTATATTCACAAAGTTGGAGCTGGCTTTCCTTCTCCAGCAACTGATTACATTGAAGATGATATAGATTTAAATTCTAATTTAATAAAAAATCCACCAGCTACATTTATAATAAGAGTCCAAGGGAAATCTATGACTGATGTTGGCATTCATGATGGAGATCTATTAATTGTTGATAGAAGCATTGATCCAAAAAATTTATCTACGGTAATAGCAAACGTGAATGAGGAATTAGTAGTAAAAACATTTGTAAAAGGTAAAGATAATAATTGTCTAAACTCAGGAAAAAATAAAATAAAATTAAATGATAATCCGAACGTAATAATTTGGGGTGTAGTTACATATGTCATTCATAAATTCCACTAAAAAAATCGCTCTTGTAGACTGCAATTCTTTTTATGTTTCGTGCGAAAGATTATTTAATCCTAAAATAGAATATAAACCTGTAGTGGTTTTATCAAATAATGATGGTTGCGTAATTTCTAGGTCTAAAGAAGCTAAAGCCCTGGGAATAAAAATGGGAGAGCCGTATTTCAAAGTAAAAGAGTTAATTAAAAAAAATAAGGTTTATATTTTTTCATCTAATTATGCGCTTTATGGTGATTTATCAAGAAGAGTTATGAAAGTATTAAAAACTTTTTCACCAAATATTGAAATTTACTCCATTGACGAGGCTTTCATTGATCTTTCTTTTTTAAATGAAAAAGAAGTAGAAAAATACGGAAAAGAAATAAGAAGAAAAGTTTTAAAATGGACAGGAATACCTACGAGCGTTGGAATTTCATCGACAAAAACATTAAGTAAAGTTGCAAGCCATATTGCCAAAAAGGATAAAACAGGGGTTATGTATTTATACAAAAATATAGATGAAAGACTGAAGTGTTTTCCAATTGAAGATGTTTGGGGCGTGGGAAGACAATTAACAAAGTTGTACATTAAAAATGGTATAAATAATGCCTACCAGTTAAAAGCTGCGTCTAATACTTGGATCAAAAAAAGTACAAATGTCTTAGGTTCAAGGACAGCCATGGAACTTAGAGGAATAAGTTGTGTAGGCTTAGAGCTACATGAAGAAAAAAGAAAAAATTGCTGTGTCTCACGTTCGTTTGGAAAAAAAGTAACAGATATAGAAAAATTAGAGGAAGCTGTGAGCACTTATTGCTTAAATGCTGCTGAAAAAATAAGAGGAGATGATCAAGTATGTAGAGCTTTAACAGTTTTTATTAGAACTAGTCCTTTTAATATAAATAGAAAATACTATTCAAATTCACAAACAGTTGAGCTCCCTGTAGCAACTAGCAATAGCATTGAGCTAGTTAAAAGTGCGAAGGAGGCTTTAAAAAATATATATAAACCAGGTTATTATTATCAAAAAGTTGGAATAATTTTATCTAAGTTAGGGGAGTCAAAAAATAATGATATGAACTTGTTGGCGCCAATAATGGAAGATAGATCAAAAACATTAATGCAAGCGATTGATTATACAAACATGAAATATGGAAGACATGCAATTAGCATTGCTAGTGCTGGCATAAACAAAGGGTGGAAAATGAGAAAAGAACATTCTTCAAAGATAGATACGGCTTCCTTTGATTATTTGCCAAAAGTAAGTGCGTCATAATTATTTTAAATAAATATTGATAATAAGGTGAAAAATTGTCTATAAAAACTCGTGGAAAAAAATATATATATAATTCACGAAAATGATGAGTGGTTAGTACCATTGAGAGAGAGCTTTAAAAAAATAAATGCTCCATTTAAAGAATGGCATATGGACAAGGAGAGCTTTAATTTTAAAAAATCTCCACCAGATGGAATTTTTTATAACAGAATGAGCGCAAGCTCTCATGTGAGGGGGCATAGATATGCACCAGAAAATACAAAAGATGTATTGGGATGGCTGGAAAAAAATAAAAAAAGAATTATAAACAATTCAAGAGCACTAGAATTAGAGATTAGCAAACAAAAACAATACAAAGAATTAAAAAAATTTAATATTAAATTCCCAGAAACTTATTATGCAGAAGATAAAAAAGAACTTATAGAGCACTCTAAAAAGTTTACTAAACCATTTATTACTAAACATAATAGGGGTGGTAGAGGTTTGGGAGTTAAATATTTCAAAAATTCTAAAGAACTTGAGAAATACGTAAATGAAAAATTTGAGAATTCAGTCGATGGAGTAACCTTGCTTCAAGAATATATTGACTCTGAACCAAAGGTAATAACTAGAGTAGAATTTGTTAAAGGTAAATTTTTGTATGCTGTTCAAGTTGATGCATCTGATGGATTTGAATTATGTCCAGCAGACTCTTGTAATGTAGAAGAAAAGTTTTGTCCAACTAATCCAGATGGAAATAAATTTATGATTTTAAAAAATTATAAAAACCCTGAAGTTGAAAAGTATGAAGAGATATTAAAATCAAACGGTATTGAAATTGCTGGTATTGAATATATTAAAGGAAAAGACGGAAAGCATTACACTTATGATATAAATACTAACACTAATTATAATTCAATCGCAGAGAGAAAAAGTAATTTAAAAGGAATGGATTCAATAGCAAC
>MDTB01234902.1_pt1 | contig 23506 bp, 25 predicted proteins | sample 811161 | NCBI WGS metagenome assembly MDTB01 (sample SAMN05326650, study PRJNA326480) | marine metagenome | isolation source: seawater | place: Mediterranean Sea | collected 2009
AGTTACTTTCGTTAAAGTGTGTACGACAATTTCTTTATTAACCTAGCCGTCCACACTTCTCTTCTTAAAAATTTACAATTTGAAAAAGCTAAGATTTTTGTTAAAAAATCTACACACCTCTAGCAATGATAAAATTATTTACTTTGAGGTGAGCGCTGGTTTTATTACAATTGTATGATAAGTCAAGGCGTATATTGTCTAAAAAAGCTAATAAAATTGGGACTTATTTAGCCCTTGAAGTTGCAAAATACAATTAATTTTTATAGAAAACTAATATGTCAATTAAAGATCTTATTAAATTTTTTAACAGATTTTTCAGCTTTAATAGCAATTACAAATCACGAAATGAAGTGATAATTTTCAAGAAATTCTACTTATATTTTTTTTACTTATTCTTAATTGTTATAGGACTTACTATCTACATATTATCTGTAGATAAAATTATGACTGTTCAAGAAAATAAACAAATTAAATTTCAAAAATACGTTCAGTCTAATGAATTTAAAAATTTAGGAAATTTTTTTTTAAAAAACTTAAAAAATCCCTATAAAGAAATTGAATACGTAATACAAAACAATGACAGTATTGAGGCTATTTTAAACAAATATAATATTGAAAATAAACAAATTAAATTCATTGTGAGTGAACTTAAAAAAAAAAAATTAGATAATATCTACGCAGGTAGAAAAATATCAATAGTTTTAAAAGAAATTCAAAATGAAAAAAGTCAGGTAGTAAATATATTGTATCCTATATCAAATACTTTAAGTGTAGAAATTAGAAAAAATAAGAACTTTTTTTCAATTAAAGAGAATATTTTAAAACTTTATAAAAAAGAAGTTGTGGTAAGCAATTCTATTAAAAATAATTTATATAGTGCTGCAGTCGAAACTGGAGTGGAGGCAAACATAATAGTAGAATTTGCTAGGATTTACGGATTTGAAATTGATTTTCAAAGAGATTTGAGAAAGGGTGATACATTTGAAATTTATTATGAAAAATTTGTTGATGAAAATAATAAAGTTAGAGATACAGGGAAAATTTTATACGCTTCAATGAATGTAAATAATAGGGAAATTAATTTATATAATTTTAAATATAATAAAGATGTTGGGTATTATGATATTAATGGAAAAAGTATTGTGAAATCTTTAATGAAAACTCCTATTAATGGTGCGAGGCTATCCTCAAAATTTGGAATGCGAAAACATCCAATCTTAGGTTACAACAAAATGCATAGAGGAACAGACTTTGCTGCACCAACTGGAACTCCTATTATGGCATCTGGTAGTGGAACTGTAACAAGAGCAAGATGGTGTGGAGGAGGAGGAAACTGTGTTAAGATAAAACATAATTCAACTTATCAAACTATTTATGCTCATATGAAAAGTTTTGCAAAAGGAATAAAAGAAGGAAGGAAAGTTAGACAAGGACAAATTATAGGTTATGTGGGTTCAACTGGAATGTCAACTGGTCCACATTTGCATTATGAAGTAATTGTGAACGGTAAAAAAGTCAACTCTCAAAAATTAAATTTGCCCTCAGGAAAAATATTAAAAGGAGAAGAGCGAAAAAACTTTGAAATCGAAAGAATTAAAATTGATCTTAAATTATCTGAGTTAAGAAAATAAAAACTAGGAAATATTTTTTTTTACTTCTTGTTCATTAGGTTCAAGATTTTTCTCTGACAAAGTTGAATTTTTTGTTTCAGGTAATTCATCTTGAGATTGAGGGGCTTGATTATTATTAGTTTTAATTTTGGAATTTAATTCAGAGAGCCTTCTAACGTAATGATCTGCATGCTGCAAATAATTTTCAACAATTACTGGGTCTCCATTACTTTGGGCTTCCTTTGCTAATAATTGAAATTTTTGAATTGTTTTTTCTACATTAAAAGGATTGCTCATAGAGCCGTTTCTACCAAAATTTGTATTTCCATTATTTGTTTGAAAATGACCATTTTGATTTTGAGACCCACTATTATTTCTTCTTCTAAAACCATTTTTCTGAGGTCTTGGCCTAAAATTTCTTCTTCTATTGTTATTCATATTTATTTTTTATGTTTTGCTGCGTTAAAACTTAGTTTTCTAAAACTGACAAAATACATCTAATATTATTTCGATAATCTTTAATTAAAAATTTTTCTCTAAAACGGTTTTCTCTTAATATCTGTGAAACTTGTTTATACTGCCCAAATCCAATTTCTAAGGCTAAAATACCTTTAATCTTTAAGATATATCTCGCTTTGTAAATAATTTTTTTAATTACGTCAAGCCCATCTATTCCTCCATCTAAAGCTTTTATAGGCTCATACCGCCTTATATCATCAGATAAATTTTTAAGTTGATTAGTGCATATATATGGTGGGTTTGAAACAATTAAATCAAAACGGTAATTGTTTATATAGGTAATTGACTTATTTATAAATTTTACCTTTTTTAATTTTTCTTTTCGAGCATTAATTTTTGCAATATCCAAGGCTTTTTTTGAAATGTCTATACCAATTCCTCTACTATTTTTTAATTCCTGTAAAATTGAAATAATTATACATCCAGTTCCTGTTCCAACATCAAGAATGAAAATAGGATTCTTTTTGAAATATTTTACAATTTTTTCCACAAGAAGTTCTGTTTCAGGTCGTGGAATTAAAGTGTTATAATCAACTTTAAATTTGCTATTCCAAAATTCCTTATGTTTAAAAATATAGGCCAATGGTTCTTTTCTTTTTCTTCTATTTATTAAATTTCTAAATATTTTAATATTAATTTTAGATATCTTTTTTTCTTCAGAAATTAATAAGCTCTCTCTACTTTTGTTCAACAAATTAGATAAAATTAACTCTGAATCTATTAAGTGAGTTTGAATATTTTTTTTTTTTAGAGATCGTGATCCGAATTTAATTAGATTTGATAGATTCATTAGTTTAAGTTTTCAATTTTTAAATCTTGCTCTTTAAGCCTAAGCCCTTCATTCATTTCCTCATGAATTTCTCCACTTAAAAATTCATCTAATTTGTGTAAAGTTAGATTTATCCTATGATCTGTTACTCTTCCTTGGGGAAAATTATAAGTCCTAATCCTCTCCGATCTATCTCCACTTCCTATTTGATTTTTTCTATTTTGAGATCTTTCTTGATCTTTTTTTCTCTTTTCTGCCTCATAAACTCTTGCTCTTAGAATTTTAAGAGCTTTAGCTTTGTTCTTATGTTGAGATTTTTCATCCTGTTGACTTACAACAACGCCTGAAGGAATGTGAGTAATTCTAACGGCACTATCTGTAGTATTAACTGATTGGCCTCCTGGACCTCCAGCTCTAAATACGTCGATTCTCAAATCAGATTCTTTTATTTGAATATCTACTTCTTCTGCTTCCGGTAAAACCGCAACTGTTGCGGCAGAAGTGTGAACTCTTCCTTGTGTTTCAGTGGATGGGACTCTTTGAACTCTGTGAACTCCTGACTCATATTTTAAATATGAATAAATATCATTTCCATTTACTAAAAAAATTACTTCCTTAAAGCCTCCAGCCTCGCTCTTAGATATACTTATAATTTCTAAATTCCATTTTTTTTTCGAACAAACTTTTTCATACATTTTAAAGAGATCAGAGCAAAAAAGTGTGGCCTCTAAACCCCCAGTGCCAGCTCTTATTTCAACTATTGCATTTTTTTGATCATCGGCATCCTTAGGAAGAAGAAATATTTTTAATTTATTCTCATAATCGATTTTTTTCTTGTGTAAAATTTCTAACTCTTTTTCGGCTAATTTAAGCATATCTTTGTCGCTTGTCTTATCTTCAATTATTAATTCAAGATCTTTTTTTTCATGGTCAAAATTAACAAATTCTCTTGCTATTTTAACTATACTACTTAAATCAGAATATTCTTTTGATTTACCTGCATATAACTTGGAGTCTACATTTCCTGAGGAGAGTTCTTTTTCAATATTATCGTGCTTAGCAATAATTGCATTTATTTTTTCTTTTGGAATCATGATTAATTGTTTTTTTCTTTTACCTTTTCTTCAACAAGTGAAACTACTTTCTTAATTATATCATTCGTCAAAACCTTTTTATGAGGAACACCAGATAAATAGAGTAAATTATTATCTTGACCACCCCCAGTGAGTCCTATTTCAGTTTGCGAAGCCTCGCCAGGTCCATTAACTACACAACCTATTATTGAGAGTGTTATTGGTGTTTTGATATGAGACAATTCTTTTTCTAATTTTTTTACAGTTTCAATTACAGGGAAAGCTTGTCTAGCACAAGAAGGGCAAGAAATTATTTGAACACCTCTTGACCTAATTCCTAATGATTTTAGAATTTCGTAGCCTGCTTTAATTTCTTCAATTGGATCTGCAGAAAGTGAAACTCTAATTGTATCTCCAATGCCTTTCATTAGCAGCTGGCCTATACCAATCGATGATTTAATACTACCTGACATCAGACCTCCCGCTTCAGTAATTCCTAGATGTAAAGGATAGCTACAATTCTCAGATAGTTTTTCGTATGCTTTAATTGCTAAAAATACATCAGAAGATTTGACACTTATTTTAAAATTATAAAAATCATTATCCTCTAATAATTTAATATTATACATTGCACTTTCAACTAAGGCCTCGGGACAAGGCTCCTTATATTTCTCTAATAATGATTTATCTAAAGATCCAGCGTTAACTCCTATTCTAATAGAACAGTCATGATCTTTAGCTGCTTTGATGACATCCAATACTCTTTCAGATGACCCAATATTTCCTGGATTTATCCTTAAGCAAGCAGCGCCATTTTTAGCTGCTTCCAAAGCTCTTTTATGATGAAAATGTATATCTGCAACGAGAGGGACATTTACATTTTTAACAATTTCTTTCAGAGCTTTCGTAGACTCTTCATCTGGACAAGATACTCTTACAATATCAGCACCAACTTCTTCTAAGTTATTAATCTGATTAATAGTTGCCTTTATATCAGTCGTCAAAGTATTGGTCATTGACTGCACAGAAATTTTTGAGTTATCACCTACAGGTACATTTCCTACTTTAATTAGCTTTGTTTTTTTTCTTTTAATAATTCTGTGGGGTCTTACATTCATTTTAATCTAAATCAAAAATTGTATGCAATTTTTTAACTGCTTTTAATGTATCATTTTCATTAATAATTACTGATATTTTAATTTCTGAAGTAGAAATAGCTAAAATATTAATTTTTTCGTCTGCTAATGCTCTAAACATTTTATGTGTTATTCCAGGTGCTGTTACCATGCCGGCACCAACAATAGAAATTTTTGATACTTTATCATTATTATTTATATTTTTAAATTTTATATTATTATTTTCTCTTAAAATCTCCAGAGACTTTTTTAAATCATCTCTTTTGATCGTAAACGTTAAATCAGTGATTTTTCCATCTGCTGAAATATTCTGAATAACCATATCAATATTTATTTGATTTTTTCCTAATGGTTCAAATATATCAGCTGCTACTCCTGGCTTATCCTCTACTCCAAGTAATGTAATTTTGGCATCATCTTTTGAATAAGCTACCCCAGTAACGCTTTTGCTATAATCTATATTTTCTTGGTTAAATATTTCAGTTCCTTCTCGATCAGTAAAAGTTGATCTTACTTGTAATGGAATATCGTACATCATAGCAGTTTGAACTGCTGAAGATTGCATAACTTTTGCACCTAACGAGGATAGCTCTAACATTTCCTCATAAGAAATCTTTTCAATTTTTTTTGCTAAAGGTATTTTATTTGGATCAGTCGAATAAACTCCATCTACGTCAGTATATATTTCACAACTATCAGTATTAAATATTTTTGCTATTGCGACTGCCGAAGCATCTGAGCCACCTCTTCCTAGTGAAGTAATATCTCCTATTTTTGAAATACCTTGAAATCCAGGAATAATCGCAACACCTTTTTCAGAAATGTAATTATTAATCTTTTTTACACTCATATTTATGATTCTAGAATTAGTATGATCACCCGTAGTAAGAATAGGTATTTGCCAATTTAACCATGATTTTGATTTCACTCCAATTTCATTTAAAGCCCCGGCAAGTAAAGCGCTAGAGGCTTGTTCTCCAGAAGTTAAGAGAACGTCTAATTCTCTTTTACTAAATTCTTTAGATATCTCTTTAGAATATGAAATTAATTCATTTGTTTTTCCTGCCATTGCAGAAACTACAACTATAAGTTCATGCCCTTCTTCATGCTGTTTTTTAATTATATTTGCAGCATGAATAATTCTCTTTACAGAACCCACTGAAGTTCCACCAAATTTTAATATTTTTTTTGCCATTGTTTAATTTTAATATAATATTATAAAAGAATTAATGACTACAATAAATAAAGAAGAAATTCAAAAGTTTTCAAAATTAGCTGATGAATGGTGGAATGTTAATGGTAAATTTAAACCACTCCACTTGTTTAATCCAGTGAGAATAGAATATATTCTAGATATTTTAACCTCTCACTTTAAAATAGACCGTAAAAAAAAATTACCTCTTAAAAATTTAAAAATATTAGATATTGGTTGTGGGGGAGGATTAATTAGTGAGCCCATGTCAAGACTTGGAGGAGAAGTTACAGGAATTGATGCAGTAGAAAAAAATATTAAGGTGGCCAAACTACACGCTGAAAAAAATAAATTAAATATAAATTATTTAAATAAATCTCCCGAACAAATGAAAGATAATGAAAAGTTTGATGTTATCCTGAATTTAGAAATTGTTGAACATGTAGACAATCTAGATTTATATCTTGATTCTTGTTCAAATATTTTAAAAAATAACGGGGTTATGGTAACAGCCACAATTAATAGAACTTTAACTTCTTATATCAAAGCAATAATAGGAGCTGAATATATTTTAAGATGGCTACCTATAGGCACACATGATTGGAATAAATTTCTTAAACCAGAGGAGCTAGAAAAAAAAATAATTAAATTAAATTTTTCAATAAATGATATTAGTGGATTATCTTTTAATCCTATAGCAAGAAAATGGAAAAAAACTGACGATTTATCAGTTAATTATATTATTACTGCAAAAAAAAATTAATTGTCTTTTTTAACCCAGGGAATAGTACTTAATTCAATTCCTTCTTTTTCTAAATCTTCTCTCTCTTGCTCTGTTACTGTCCCATAAATGTTTTTATTATTTTCTGCATCGTAGTAGATGTTTCTTACTTTACTAGCAAATTTATCTCCAACAAACTCAAAGTTTTTTTCAATAAATTTTCTTAATTGGATTAAATCATTTTTTACTTTTACATAATCTCTTTTTGAAGGATAATTTGTATCTATTTTTGATTTAGACTGAGTTACATTTGGAGACATAATTGATTTACTAACATTTTTAGATTTACAAAAAATACATTCTAACAATTTATTTTTGAGAAGTTTTTCATATTCTTTTGAGTCTGAAAACCAGCTTTCAAATTCGTGATTGTTTTGACATTTTAGATTATATTTTATCATTTATATTTTTTGTAAAGAAAAATTTTAGTTTCTATAATCAGCATTTATATCAATATAGTCATGAGTAAAATCACAAGTATAACATTCAAAATTTTGGTCACCCTGGTTCATGTTAACTTCGATTAATATCGAGTCCCACTTCATATATTCTTTCAAATTTACTTCATCATATCTATCAGAAATTTTTCCTCCTTCAGCAACAAAAAAATCTCCAAACTTTATTATTAATTTTTCTAAGTCTACTTTTTCACCTGACTTTCCTATACCCATAATAACTCTCCCCCAGTTAGAGTCCTCTCCAGCAATAGCAGTCTTAACCAATGGAGAGTTAGCTATAGAAAAAGCAATTTTTTTACCTGAAGTTTGTGACTTTGCATTTATAACTTTTACCGTTATAAATTTTTTAGCTCCTTCTCCATCAACAACAATTTGTTTTGATAAATTTAAACACAATTTTTTTAATGCTACCTCAAACTTTTGAATAATTGGATCATGAATACTTCTATTAAGACCAATTTTAATTTTTTTTGTAGAAAAAATTGATACCATATCGTTTGTTGATTGGTCGCTATCAACTGTAATTGCATTAAATGTATTTGCGACAGCTTTTTTAAGTAATGATTTTAAAACATTAGATGCTATTTCCGCATCAGTAAAAATGAATGACAACATTGTTGCTAGATTTGGCGCTATCATTCCCGAGCCTTTTGCTATTCCACATAGTTTTATTACTTTATTTCCTAAAATTATCTCCTCGTATGCTAATTTAGGTTTCGTATCTGTTGTCATTATTGCTGAAGCTGTTTTTAACCAGATTAATTTATTTTGAAGTTCTCTAAGCTTATCAGTCAAATTTTGTAAATTTTGATCAATTTTGTCTACGGGAAAACTTTCTCCAATGACTCCCGTGGAGGCAAAAATCAAATCCTTAACTTTAACTGTCTCAGAAATCCCTTTTTCAGACTTTGATTCTTTAATGGTTAATATTCTTGCCAATTTTTTTGATATTATATCTAAACTTTCTCTTCCTTGTTTTCCAGTGAACGTATTTGCATTTTTTGTATTCACCATTAATCCTTTGATAGATTTTTTGTTAGAACCACTGTTCCAATTAATTGACTCCGATACTATGCTATTTGTAGTAGATACCGTTGCATAATTAGCTCCATTTTTAAAATAGAATAATGTTAAGTCATCCCTACCATTGTTGTACAGGTCAGCTGAAACTGATGACACTTCTAGTCCCTCTATTGTCTTCAAGTCCTGGAACTCCCCCATTTTAGACAATTTTTTTTTGTCGTTTAGGAAGTTTTTTAAATTAATTGTCATAATTACTATTTAATTTAGTTAATAAATACATATATAGAAGTATAATGAATTTAATTACAAGAACACTTAATAAAATATTTAAAAGTGGCAATCAACAAGAATTAAATAGGATTAAGCCAATCATTACGCAGATCAACCAACTAGAAGGAGAGATTGGTGATCTAAATGAGACGGACTTCAAAGAAAGAACACATAAATTAAGAAAGAGAATCGAAGTTAAACCTGACTTAGAATCAGTAATTCCTGAGAGTTTTGCGCTTGTAAGAGAGGCAGCAAAAAGAGTATTAGGTGAGCGCCATTATGACGTTCAACTTGCTGGTGGTATTATTTTACACGAGGGTAAAATAGCAGAGATGAAAACTGGAGAAGGGAAAACTCTGGTGTCTACTCTACCTGCATATTTAAATTCTTTATCAAACAGAGGAGTGCACATAGTCACGGTAAATGACTATCTTGCAAAAAGAGACTCGAAATGGATGGGTAAAGTTTATGATTATTTGGGAGTTTCAACTGGATGCATAACTTCAGATATAGATGATTCAAATAGAAAAAAAAATTATAATTGTGACATTACTTATGGAACAAATAATGAATTAGGTTTTGATTATTTGAGAGATAATATGAAATATGATATTTCTGAAATGGTTCAAAGAGATTACAACTATTGTATAGTGGATGAAGTTGATAGTATTTTGATCGATGAGTCTAGAACTCCATTGGTAATATCAGGTAAAATTGAAGATAAAAGTAATTACTATTCAATTTCAAATGAATTTATAAAAAAATTACAAAATAATGATTATGAATTAGATGAAAAAAATAAAAATGCTATTTTAACTGATGTGGGGATAGATAAAATTGAAAAGTTAGCAACACAAAAAAAATTGTTAAGAAATAATAATTTTTTTGATCCTGAAAATTTAAATTTGGTACATCATGTAAATCAAGCATTAAAAGCCAACTTACTTTTTGTAAAAGATAAAGACTATATTGTTAAAGAGGGATCAGTTCAAATTATTGATGAATTTACAGGTAGAATTCTAGATGGAAGAAGATTTTCTGATGGACTTCATCAAGCTATAGAGGCAAAAGAGAATGTAAAAATTGAGGAAGAAAATCAGACTCTGGCATCAATAACTTATCAAAATTTTTTTAGGCTTTATAAAAAATTATCTGGAATGACAGGAACTGCCTTAACTGAGTCTGAAGAATTTTATGACATATATAAACTTAATGTAGTTCCAATTCCCACAAACAATAAATTGATAAGAAAAGATCACAATGATCAAATATTTAGAACGGAGAAAGAAAAATATTTTGCAATCACAAAAAAAATAATTGAATGTGAAAAAAAAGGTCAGCCTGTATTAGTAGGAACTACCAGTATAGAAAAGTCAGAAAAAATATCCTCTTTTCTCAACGAGAAAAAAATTAAACACAACATTTTAAACGCTAAGCATCATGAATCAGAGGCTCAAATAATTGCTGAAGCTGGAAAAATTGGCGCAATTACTATCGCAACTAACATGGCTGGTAGAGGAACAGATATTAAATTAGGGGGAAATAAAGATGAAGTAGAAAATATAAAAAAAAGTGAAAGTGAAATTAAAGCTTTAGGTGGTCTTTGTGTAATTGGTACAGAAAGACATGAAAGTAGAAGAATAGATAATCAATTGAGAGGTAGATCGGGGCGACAAGGAGATCCAGGAAATACAATTTTTTTCATAAGTTTGCAAGATGAATTGATGAGAATATTTGGAGGAGACTCAATAGATGGTTTACTAAAAAAACTTGGTCTTAAAGAGAATGAGTCTATAGACCATCCTTGGATTAATAAAGCAATGGAACGAGCACAAAAAAAAGTTGAAACGCGAAATTTTGATATTAGAAAAACACTTATTAAGTTTGATGATGTAATGAATGATCAAAGACAAGTGATTTTTGGACAACGATTAAAGATTTTAAAAGGTGAGGATGTAGTTGAAATTTTAGATGAATTTATAAGTGAAATTGTAAATCAACTTACAGTGTTTAAAAATACATTTAATAGTTCAAAGGATGAAAAATCCTATTTAGCATCTATGAAAAATATTATAGGAAATGCAATAAATGATGAATATTTATTAGAAATTGCCTCTTTAGAAAAAGAAAGTTTTAAAAAAAAAATAAGGGACTCTTATAATTCTAAAAGAGAAAAAAGAATTGCCCTAATAGGTGATGAGCAAAATAAAGATTTAGAAAAAAAAATTTTTATTCAAATAATAGATTTTTCTTGGAGATCTCACCTGCAGTACCTTGAGCAACTAAGGCAAGTAATTGGTTTAAGAAGCTATGGTCAGAAAGACCCTTTGTCAGAATTCAAGAAAGAAGCATTTTCGCTTTTTGAGAATTTATTAGAAAAAATTAAAAATGATATTTTAAAATTTTTGTTTAATCTAAATATTGTAGTAAACCAAGAGAACTCGGAAAAGCAAGCTGAAACTAAACAAGTAAAGAAGGTCGGCAGAAATGATAAGTGCCCTTGTAACTCAGGAAAAAAATATAAGCACTGTCACGGAAGTATTTAATTACTAAATTTTTTTAAAAGCATTTAAAGCTTTGGCTCTTGCTACTTCGTGCTTTACTAGTGGAAATGGATAATCTCTTCCTATTTTAAAATTTGTATCATTATTTATTTCCCATGGCTTATGTATGTATTTTTTTGAAATATTTTTTAATTCTGGAACCCATTTTTTTACGTAATCACCTTCTTTATCAAATTTTTCTCCCTGAAGTATTGGATTAAAAATTCTAAAATATGGGGCAGCGTCAGCGCCACTTCCTGCAACCCACTGCCATCCAGCAACATTACTCGCCTCACTATAATCTAGTAAATGATTTCTAAAATATTTTTCTCCTTCTTTCCAATTTATTAACAAATGTTTTACTAAAAACGATCCAACAATCATTCTCACTCTATTGTGCATCCATCCAGTTGCATATAGCTCTCTCATGCCTGCGTCTACAATTGGGTAACCTGTTAAACCATTTTTCCAAGCTAATAGAAATTTTTTATTCTTTTCCCAAGGAAATTTATCAAATTTTTTCGAATAATTATTTTTTAACATGTGAGGAAAATAATTTATCAAGGTATGATTAAACTCTCTCCATCCTATTTCAGCTAAAAATTTTGATGTCCCAATTGTTTTTTCAGCATTCATGCATTCATTCCATATTGTTTCAACATGAATTTGACCAAATTTGATAAAGGGAGATAATTTTGATGTTCCAATTATATTTGGAAAATTTCGACCCTCAGAATAATTTATAATTCTATATTTAATAAAATTTCTTAATTCTTTTAAAGCACTTTCCTCACTAGGTGACCATATCTTTTCAAAATTTTGAAACCAATTTTTCTTAGGTAATATTTCGTTTGACTCAATGCAAGTTTTAAAGAAATTTTTTTTTCTCAAACATCTTTTTAATATTTTTTCTTTTGGTGGAATTTTATCAAAATAATATTTTTCTGCGTTTCTCCAAAAAGGCGTAAATACTTTAAACGGAGTACCGTCTCCTTTTTTTACCTCATCTATTTCATTGAGAGCATTGCCTTTAAAGATTCTAAATTGAATATTATTATTTTTTAAATTTTTAGAAAGGTAATCATCAAATTTTAAATAATCTGGCTCATAAACTTTGTTCCAATAAATAGAAAATTCTTTTTTATTTAATAATTTATCAAAAAAAACTTTGAAAGAATCCGTTTTTATTATTTCAAGCTTTATATTGAAATCATTTAATCTTTTTTCAAAATTGATAAGAGATTTACTTAACCACCATTTTTGAGCTTCTTGATTGTCGTAAGTTGACTTTTTATACAAATAAAAGACTACTACCTGATCGTGATTTTTTGTAGCCTCGGCTAAACCATAATTTTTTGTAATTCTGAAATCATTCCTTAACCAAAACAATCCTGTTTTTTTTAGCATATAATTTTTATAATTAGCAGATAAAATATTATTTTTCGATGAGTAAAACTAGTTAGTGGTGGCCTTGGTTTGAATCGCACAAACGACACATACCTTTTCAGGGTACTGCTCTACTACTGAGCTACAAGGCCTAAAATCTAAAAGTAATCCTGCCTTTAGTTAAGTCATAAGGGGTCATTTCAACCATAACATTATCACCTGCTAAAACTCTTATTCTATTCTTTCTTAATTTTCCAGCTGTGTGAGCTAAAATTTCGTGGTTATTTTCTAGCTTGACCCTAAACATAGCATTTGGAAGTAGTTCTGTTACTTTCCCCTTAAATTCTAAAGTTTCCTGTTTTGCCAATTACTTCTTCCTTTTTAATCTTATTTTAACTGAATAAGCATGACCGTCTAAATTTTCATACTGTGATAAATTTATAACTGATGGACCCAATCTTTCAATACCTGATTTTGATATTTTTATTACAGAATGTCTCTTTAAAAAATCATATACTGACAAACCAGAGGAAAATTTAGCTGAACCAGTTGTAGGAAGTACATGATTTGGACCTGCAATATAATCCCCCATGGCTTCAGGGGAATAATTTCCAAGAAAGATAGAACCAGCATTTTTAACATTCTTAAGAATTAATTCTGGATTTTTTGTACATATCTCTAAGTGTTCTGGAGCTATAGTGTTTATAATCATTGGTATTTTTTTGGATGTTTTAGATAAAATTGCGATACCAAAGTTTTTTAGACTTTTAAGGGCAATCTTCCTTTTTTTAAGGCTCATTAATTGCTTTTTTAAAGATGAATTAATTTTAGAAATAGTTTTTTCACTATTTGATATTAAAATTGATTGTGATTGTTCATCATGCTCTGATTGTGCAATCAAATCCGCTGCAATCCATTCAGGATTAGAGAATTTATCAGCAACTACAGTAACTTCTGAGGGGCCAGCTATCATATCTATTCCGACTATTCCAAAAACTTCTTTTTTAGCCATTGCAACATATTCATTGCCTGGTCCTACAATTTTATTAACTTTTTTGATCACGCTAGTTCCAAATGTCATCCCAGCAATTGCTTGGGCACCACCTACTTTATATATTTCTTTGATACCACATTTTTTCGCAGCATAAATAACTGCAGGATTAAAAATTTTTTTTGATGATGGTGTTGTCATATAGATTTCATTAACACCAGCAACTATTGCAGGGATACTATTCATTAATACTGTGCTAGGATAACTAGCTTTTCCTCCTGGTACATATATACCTACCCTTTCAATTGGGCTAGATATATAGGAAAAATTATTATTATGACTATCAATCATTTTATAAGATTTAAATTTCTGATTTTTATGAAAATTAAATATTCGTCTATACGCTAAATCAATTGATTTTTTAGTTTTTTTATTTAATTTTTTAATAATATTTTTTATTTCTTTATCTGTATATTTTAAGTTTCTAATTTCTAATTTTTTATAATTGTTAAATTTTTTTTCATATTTTATAATTGCTTTATTGCCATTTTTTTTTACTTCTTTTATAATTCTTTTTACAAGTGTATGCTTTTTAGGTACATAGGTTCTTCTTTTATCAAGTAAAAATTCTAAATTATTTAAAAAGTTTTTTTTAGTTGTGTTAATTTTCTTTAACATTATAAATTTCCATGTTTAGGCTTAGCCTTAGTTTCCCAGGATTTTCCTTGATCATCGATTGTTACCTCAATTACTTCTGCATTAATTTTTATAACAGCATCACCAGAAAAAATAAGTTTTATTTCATAGCTTTTATCAGGGATTTGTTTAGTTTCAATAGTTAAAAAATCAAGAAATCTTTCTTCATCATTTTGATTAATATTTTTTGATGATACATTCAAAACATTCTCAAATTTAACAACTGTCCTTACTCTTTTATTTTTTCTAAAGACACCTTTTTCAACATCTTCCCACATGAATCTATTAGCCTGTATCAATAAAATGCTATTTTTTTTTAAATGCACAATATTTTTTGAAGAAACAATAGAGTCTTGTAGATGTGCAGATATAACTCTGAGATCATCCTCATTTTTTGCAATAAGTTTAAGATTATTTGTTTTCAATTTAAATTCTCTTAATATTAGCTTTACAATTTTTAAGTTTTTTTTCTAAATTTTGATAGCCTCTATCAAGATGATAAATTCTATTAATTATAGTTCTATTTTCAGCAATCAAGCCTGCTAATACTAAACATACTGAAGCTCTTAAATCTGTCGCCATGACCTCTGCTCCTGATAAATTTGTTGGTCCATAAACTGTTGCCAAGTTATCATCTATAGAAATCTTTGCACCCATTCTTCTTAATTCAGGAACATGCATAAATCTATTTTCAAATATGTTTTCTTTAATGCTAGAAATTCCTTTTGCTTTAGTCATCAATATCATTATTTGTGCTTGAAGATCAGTTGGAAAACCTGGGTAAGCCTCTGTTTTAATACTAATTTTCTTTATATTTTCCGATTTAAGTACTGAGATTTTATTTTTTTCAATTTTAATTTTAACTCCCATTCTCTTTAATACCTTAATTTCAGTATTAATTATTTTATGATTTACATTCTTAAAGATTAAATTTTTTCCTGTAATTGCAGCTGCAATTAAATATGTGCCTAATTCAATTCTATCAAAAATAACTTTATGAGAACCTTCGGAAAATTTATTTGATCCATTTATAACGATTTCTCTTCCTTTTATTTTTTTTATAGAAAATCCAAGATTTTTTAAAAATTTTATTAAGTCAATTATTTCTGGCTCTATGGCGCAATTACTAATTATTGTTTTACCATTAGCTTGAACAGCTGCTAATATGGCATTTTCTGTTGCGCCTACAGAAATTGTTGGAAATTTTATTTTGCATCCCTTAAGGCCATTTTTTGCTGTAGCATAAACATATCCATTTTTAATTTTAATTTTTGCTCCCAACTTTTTCAATGCAAAAAGATGAAGATTTACCGGCCTTGATCCTATAGCACATCCTCCAGGTAAAGATATTTTTGCTTTTTTGTACTTTGCAAGCAAAGGTCCTAGAACTAAAATCCCTGCTCTCATTGTTTTTACAAGTTTGTATGGAGCTACGGTATTTAAGTTTTTATTAATATTTGAAACTTTTACAAAATTTTTATTTTTATTTAAAACTATTTTTAATCCGATGAATTTCAATAATTCGATCATAGTAAAAACATCTTTAACTAAAGGAATATTTTGAATTGATGCTTTTTTACAAAATATTGTAGCAGCTAATATTGGAAGTGCTGCATTTTTAGATCCTGAAATAGGAACTGCCCCTGATAATATTTTATTACCTTTAATAATTAATCTCTGCATTAATATTTTAAACTTTAGGAAGGGTTACGCCTTTTTGCTTCATATATTTTCCTTTTCTCTTTGCGTAAGTGACTTCAGGAGTCTCGTTCCCTTTTATGAATACAAATTGTGCAACACCTTCATTGGCGTAAATTTTTGCCGGAAGTGGTGTTGTATTTGAAAATTCTAAAGTAACGTGACCTTCCCAACCTGGTTCTAAAGGTGTTACATTTACAATTATCCCACATCTGGCATAAGTAGATTTACCTAAACAAATTACTAAAACATTTTCTGGAATTTTAAAATATTCCATAGTGCTCGCTAGAGCAAAAGAATTTGGTGGGATAATACATTCCTTACCTCTTTTTGTTACAAAACTCTCTTTTTTAAACACTTTTGGATCAACTATACCCGAATTAACATTAGTAAATATTTTAAACTCATTCGATACTCTGGCATCATAGCCATAAGATGAAAGTCCAAAAGATATACGCCCTTTTCTATTTTGTTTTGAAACAAATGGATTGATCATTTTTTTTTCTTTAACCATTCTTTTAATCCATTTATCTGATAGCACAGTCATTATTTTTTATCTTTTTGTTTATATTTCTTTCTTTTTTTTAAATTTTTTTTTAATGCAGCATTACGTAATTTAGACAAAAAGTCTTTCTTGACAGAAGATTTCATTGAAACTTTAATTTTTATCTGGGTTAGTTAAATCTTCAAGAGTAATAGGTTTATCTATATCATGCATTTTTTTTTCGGGCTTTTTACTATTATCAAAAATTGAGTTTTTTTTTGCTCTTTTTTCTTCAAGTCTAGCTTTTCTCTTAGCCTCTTTTTTCATCGCTTTTTCACCGCGAGTTGATTTATAATCGTAGTGGATCCCCATATTTGCTCCTGCATTCTATTATAGTTTTACTTCCTGAATTGAAATTATGCAAGTAACTTATAACTAAATTCTATTAAAACGTGAAAAACGTATTAATAAATACGGATGAGTTTTAAACTACACAGCCTTGCTCGTTACAATTTTTTCCTTTTATCACTTGATTAAAAAAATCCAGTGATTTGATACTGCTTACCATGTGATTTTTATAGTTATTAAAATATCCATTTAAACTTTGAGATAATTTTTTTCCTTCTTCCATAAAGCCTAATCTAGTAAAGTTAGTGAGCATTATAGCGTTAGCATTCGGAAGTGTATGGTCACTTATATCAATTGGAACAAAAAACAAATCGTTGTTATTTGAATTATTTTTTCGGAAAATATCTTTTTCTTTAATATAAAATTTTGTAATCGCTTCTTCGCAAAATTTTTTAGCCTCCAATTTATACTTGGGATTTAAACTATATTCTCCGAGATCAATTAAAGCATTAATTAAAAAAGCATAATCCTCTATAAATACATAATTTTTAGAATTACAGTGGAATAAATCTGATTTCATAAAATGTAATTCAATATTTGAATAAAATTGTTCAGCTAATTGAATATAACCCCGGCCTGGTAATATTTTGTCAGCTGAAATTAATGAACTAATCCATAGAGAGTTTAAATCCAGCTGGGTCTTATTATCGAAAAAAGGTTTTTTTCTTTTATTTCTGATTTTTAATAACTCATTTATGATAGCTTGAGGAGCAGGTTTAAGTTCTCTAAGAATAATTTTTCCCTCCCAATTCCCGTCAGGATTAACATCAAAAAATTCTTTTATATCTTTTATTTTGCTTATCTCATCATAATTATAAACATAATATTTCCCCTCTTCACCCTCACTATCAGCGTCATACGCAGAGCCAAGTAATTGATTCTCTTTGTTTAAAAAATGTGCTTTTAAAAAGGTTATTGTTTGAATGATTTTTTTTTTAAAATACTCATTATTTTTAACTTTGCAGTAATTAGAAAGAAGTGAAACAAATTGAACATTGTCATACAGCATTTTTTCAAAATGAGGTACTAGCCAATTTTCATCAACTGTGTATCTCGATATTCCTCCCTCGACGTGATCATAGATTCCTTGTGAGCAAAGTTGGTTGAGTAGAGTTTCTACTGGTTTTATATATTTTTCATTTTTAGATTTATTATAAAAATAAAGTAAAGTTTCAAATACATTAAAAGTTGGAAATTTTGGAGATCCTTTATAACCTCCTTTTTTTGAATCAAGTTTACTTAAAACTTCTTCTAAAGATGCTTCAAGATCTTGACTTAAAACAGCACTTTTTTTAACTCTAAACTTTTTATTATCAAATTATTTTGACCTATTATTTTATTTTTCTGTAAATTATATGTCTCATAAACTTTTTGAAGAACTATTTTAAAAGATGGTAGACCGTTTTGTTCTATTTTTGGAAAATAGGTTCCGGCCATAAATGGAACAGCATTTTCATCTAGAAACATAGTAAGCGGCCACCCGCCTCCTGCTTGGTTAAATAATTGATAAGAACTTTGGAAAATGAAATCTATATCTGGTCTCTCTTCTCTATCTACTTTAATATTAATAAAATATTTATTCATCAAATTTGCGGTTTCCTTATCTTCAAAGCTCTCGTGAGCCATAACATGGCACCAGTGACAACTAGCATATCCAATGCTTAAGATTATCGGTTTTTTTTCTTGTTTAGCTATTTTAATAATGTCCTCAGACCAGGTTTGCCAATAAACTGGATTATTTTTATGTTGCAATAAATAAGGACTGAGACTATTTGATAATTCATTTTTCATAAAATATTTTGTTATTTTTTAAAAAATTTTTTTCTTAATAAAAAAGAGGTTATTAATAAAAAAATAAAACCTAATATTGGAATATATATTTCTTGATTAGAAATAATTTTTATTAAATTTAGATCTTCTTTTTGACCGATTATACTTTCTATACCAGCTCCCAATGAGTTAAGTATAAAAAGTGCTGGAATTATTCCTAAGAAAGTAGAATATATGTAATTTTTTATCTTCATATTAAAGATAACTGGCAAAATATTTTGTATAGCAAAAGGGATACCTCCTCCCCCGGTGAATCTAAAAATCATAAAGTAAAAAAATTCATTTTTATTAAATAGATTTTTATACTTAAATATTTTGTCTGTTAATTTTTTTTTGATTAAGTCTGAAAAATAATAATTAGCTAAAATATATAATAAAGCACAACCAATAGTTAAAGATAAAACTGATATTAAAGTTCCGAACCATTTTCCAAATATAAAACCTGAAGCCATCGCAATAGGTGTTCCGAATCCGAGTAGTAACACCCAAATTATTGAAAATATAAAAAATACTATTATAAAAAAAATTATATTATTATCTTTGAATTCAACCAGATATTTACTATTTTGCCTTATATAAGTTAAACTTGTTAGATCTCTTATATCAAAATTAGAAAAAACATAGAAAAGCAATGCGCTGAGACAAACGAGGTAAATTATCCCTATTATTAGTTTGAAATTTAGTTTCATTGATAATTTTAACTGTACACGAGAGCTTAATTTAATTATATAACTTTTAAATTAAATATAAACTTTAAAAATTTATGAAAAGAACTTATCAACCTAGTAATTTAGTAAGAAAAAGAAGACACGGATTTAGGTCAAGAATGGCTACAAAAGGGGGAAGAAAGCTTATAGCCAGAAGAAGAGCTAAGGGCAGAAAAACAATTTCTACATAATTTTAATGGTAAAGCTTGAAAGTTTAAAAAAAACCAGCCACTTCAAAAAAGCGCTTAAAGAAAGAAAGATACATAGTGATTATTTTTCAATATTTGCAGCGAAAAATTTTATTAAATCTAAAAAAAAAACCGATCTGTGTATAAGCTTCGTAATGAAAAAAAAAATTGGAAATGCAGTAAAAAGAAACAAAATAAGACGCAAACTTAGATCAATTGTGGTAAAACTATTAAAAATAAATGATGCAATTAACAAAGATTATACTTATATAGTTTTTGGTAAATCAAAAGCATATACAGAAAAACATGAGACTCTAATGAAAACAATGATCAGCAGTTTTAAAAAAATAAATACATAACATGGCAAAATTAATTATTCTTTTAATTATTGGTATAGTAAAATTTTATAAATACTTTATTTCTCCTTTATTTATAAATAAATGTAGATACCTTCCTACTTGCTCGGAATATTTTATTGAGTCACTTGAGGTTCATGGGCTTTTAAAAGGATTAAATTTAGGGATTAAAAGAATTTTAAGTTGTCATTCTATAAAATTTCTCGGTGGAGGATCTGGTTTAGACTATGTGCCTAAAAAAAAATTGGTAAAGGAAAAGCTTAATGGATAATAAAAATGTTTTTATAGCTATAGCTCTTTCAATGTCAGTTCTGCTTTTTTGGGGAGCTTTTTTTGAAACACCCAAAACCAGTGAAAAAAATTTATCCCAACAATCTTCTGCTGATAGTCAAAAAAGAGTAGAAAATAATATTTCTCCAAGCATAAGTCAGCCTTCAAAAGTTCAAAAAATTTCAAGGGAAGATTCACTTAATAATGTAGATAGAGTAAAAATTGAAAATCAAAACATTATTGGTTCTATATCTTTAAAAGGTGGTTTAATAGATGATGTTTCTTTTAAAAATTATAATCAAAATATAAAAAATAAAAAAAAAGTCATATTTTTAAATCCTAAAGAAACTGAAAATGGGTATTTTGTTGAAACAGGATGGACTAGTGTTGGAAATAAGATAAAAGTACCTTCTATAAACTCAGTATGGGCTGTTAAAGGAAACAATGTTCTTGGTAGCAATAGTCCTATAACTCTCGAATGGTCAAATGGAGAAGGAATTATTTTTAAAAAAAAGATCGAGTTGGACGAAAAATACTTATTTAAAATTACCCAAATAGTTGAAAATAATACTAAAAATCAAATTGATTTATATCCTTACGCACAAATTACAAGAAACAAAATTCCAGAAGATATACAAAATTTTTACATATCTCATGAAGGATTCATAGGAGTTTTTGATGAAGAATTAAAAGAAGATGATTATGATGATGTAGAGGAAAAAAAGATTGTAAGAGAAGCTAACAAAGGATGGTTAGGGATTACTGATAAATATTGGATGACTGCATTAGTCCCAACTCAAGGTGAAAGTTTTAAGTCTTCATTTTTATATAAAGAAGCATTCAAAGCTAATTATATTTTAAATACTCCAACCAAAATTAAATCATCTGCTAAAAATTCCAATGATATAAGATTATTTGTTGCTGCAAAAGAGGTTCAAACTATTGATAACTATGCTGCAGATGAAAAAATAGAAAAGTTAGATTTAACAATAGACTGGGGCTGGTTTTATTTTTTTACTAAACCTCTGTTTTTCGTTATAGATTATTTGTTCAAAATATCTGGTAATTTTGGAATAGCAATTGTTCTGATTACGATAGCTATAAGATTATTATTTTTTCCGCTAGCAAACTATTCTTTTAGATCAATGGCAAAAATGAAAGCTTTACAGCCTGAAATGGTGAGACTTAAAGAAGTACACAAAGATGATAAAATGAAGCTTCAACAAGAAATGATGGCTCTCTATAAAAAAGAAAAGGTCAATCCAGCCTCAGGTTGTTTGCCTGTATTAATTCAAATTCCATTCTTTTTTGCCATTTATAAAATGTTATTTATTTCTTTAGAAATGAGACACCAACCATTCTTTGGTTGGATAAAAGATTTATCTGCTCAAGACCCAACATCATTATTTAATGCCTTTGGATTAATTCCTTGGGATCCTCCAAGTTTTCTTGTAATAGGGATTTGGCCGATACTAATGGGGTTGTCAATGTGGGTTCAACAAAAATTAAATCCTGCACCAGCAGATCCTATTCAAGCTAAAATATTTGCTTTCTTCCCAATTTTTTTAACTATAATTTTAGCTTCTTTTCCGTCTGGGTTAGTAGTTTATTGGACAATAAATAATATTTTAACAATTGCTCAACAGTGGGTAATTATGAAAAAGACTAAAATTAAAACTAATTAAATGTCTGAAGTTAAATCACTAGAAGAAATTAAAAAATTCTGGCCAGAGACTGCTCCGGATATAAAAAACGTACCTAAATATGTTTCAAAATATAAAAATGAAATAATTGTTATAAAATATGGTGGTAATGTATTAATTGATAGAAACGTCTTCAATAACTTTATTGAAGATATTTTTATTTTAAATAAGTTAAATCTCTCAGTTGTTGTAGTTCATGGTGGTGGTCCTAGAATTGAAAAAGAATTAGAAAAAGAAAATATAAAAACAAAATTTTTAAATGGTTTAAGAATTACTGATGAAAAAGTAATTAAAATTGTTGAAAATGTTCTAATTAGTTTTAATAATGATATTGTAAATTCTTTAAATAAAAAAGGTTCCAATGCAACGTCAGTTAATTCTAAAATAAATAATGTAATCAGTGTTGTGCCTGATAAGCAAGAACTGGGTTTTGTTGGGGTACCTAGTCACATTAATATTAATATTATAAAAGATTTTATTAGTAAAAATCAAATACCTGTAGTTGCGCCTTTAGGTTTAGATCAAAGTAAACTTACTTATAATATTAATGGAGATACTGCCGCAAGTGCTATCGCAAAAAAACTTAAATCTAGAAGACTTTTACTGATGACAAATGTTGAAGGTGTTTATGATGATAAAAAAAATTTAATATCTGAAATAAAACCCTTCGATATAGAAAATTTGATGAAATTAAAAATTGTTCAAGGTGGGATGATTCCAAAAATACAAAATTGTATAGATGCAGTTGAAAATGGTGTAAGAGGGGTAGTCATTCTTGACGGTAGAAAACCTCATTCAATTCTAAACGAAATATTTTCTGATCAAGGTGAAGGAACACTAATTAGAAAATGAAAGAGTTAACTAATATAAAATACTGGATATTCGATCTAGATAACACTCTTTATTCTGGAGATACGAAAGTGTTTGATCAAGTAGATAAAAAAATGTCAAAATTCATATCGGATAAACTTAAAGTAAGTATCGAAGAAGCCAAAAAAATACAGAAAAACTACTTTCATGAATATAACACAACTCTAAATGGAATGATAAAAAACCATGAAATAGACGCTGATGAATTTTTAGAGTTTGTTCATGATGTAAATTTAGATTTTTTAAAAGCAGACAAATCTTTGGAAGAAGAAATCTCTAATTTGAAAGGTAAAAAATTTATATTTACCAATGGATCCAAAGCTCATGCGGCAAATGTTACAAAAAGAATTGGTATAGAACAGCTTTTTGATGGTGTCTTTGATATTGTGGAGTCTAATTTTATACCCAAACCCTCCATAGAACCCTATAAAAAAATTTTAGAAAAATACAAAATTGAGCCACAATATAGTATATTTATTGAGGATATCGCAAGAAATTTAAAACCAGCGCATGAATTAGGAATGAAAACTGTTTGGATTAAAAAT
>MDTB01183814.1_pt1 | contig 23505 bp, 26 predicted proteins | sample 811161 | NCBI WGS metagenome assembly MDTB01 (sample SAMN05326650, study PRJNA326480) | marine metagenome | isolation source: seawater | place: Mediterranean Sea | collected 2009
ACTTAACTTCCGAGTTCGGAATGGGATCGGGTGTGGCCCCTTCGCAATAATTACCAGGCAAAGCTTTATAGTATTTTTAGAGAAATATGTAAATAGACTATAAAACCCCAATTACAGGTCTTTGGTGGGCATGATAAGAATTGAACTTATGGCCTCTACGATGTCAACGTAGCGTTCTACCACTGAACTACATGCCCATTTACAACAAAGAAATGATATCTCATATTTAAAAGTGTTAATACCTTCAGTTAACAAATTTTTAAAATTTTTTTTGTAGTTTGTAACTATTTATAGTGAGTTTTAAACCCTTCGAAAGAGATATTTTTGGCTTCCATTTTAATTTTTTTTGCATACTTTTATTATTTGGATACATATTCATAATCTCACCTTTTCTTATTTTTATTTTTCCAAAATTTGGCTTGCCTTTACCAGTCATTTTTATAATTTTTTTTATGAGATCTTTTATTTTAATTGGATTATTAGTTCCTATATTAAAGACTCTTTGTTTTGATAATTTTGTTTTTATAAACTTTAGAATTATTTCTGTTAAATCGTCAATAAATATAAAATCTCTAATTTGATTTCCTGGTGAAAGATTTATTTCTTCATCATTTAAACTTTTAACTATCGTAATTGGAATTAATCTATTCAAATCCTGTTTAGGACCATATGCTTGATAAAGTCGCAAGACTAATGCAGGAAAATTTTTTTCTTTATATAATTTTAATATATAACTTGAAGCTTTATATTTAGCTTTTGCATAGTTTGTTAATGGCTTACAAATATATTTTTCTTTTTGTGGGCTTGATATTTTACCATTTTCCATTCCACTTCCAATTTGGATAAATAATTTTATTTTTTTTTTTAAGAAGAAGTTAGCTAAATTTTTACAGCCTTGATAATGAGTTAAATAGGTTTTTCTTTTTTCATTATGATTTACATAGCCACTCAAATTGATAATTACATCGAAATCAATTTTCAATTTTTTTTTTAATAATTTTAAGTTCAGTGTATCGCAAATAATATAATTTACTTTACTAGAGTATCTTTGTGGCATTGGCTTCTTAGATGATAATGATGTTACGTTATACCCTTTTTTGATTGCTTTATTAGCTAAATGATAGCCAATAAATCCGGTTCCACCAGCAATTAATAAATTTTTTTTTTTCAAAATTTTATTTTACGTAAATTTTTTTCTAAATTTTCTTTATCTCTTTTTGTATCCATGCACTGCCAAAAATCGTAATGTTTAAATGCCATTAATTGATTTTTTTTTGCAACATTTTCTAAAGGTTCTTTTTCTAAAAAAGTACTATCATTTTTAATTAACTTTAAAAATTCAGGTTCAATTACAAAAAAACCTCCATTAATCCACCCTTCATCAAGTTTGGATTTCTCTTTAAAATAATTGACTTGATTACCTTTTATCTTAATTGCTCCAAATCTTGCTGGCGGTCTTACTGCTGTAAGAGTTACTAATTTTTTATTTTTTTTATGAAAATTTAATAATTTTTTTAAATTTAAATTTGAAACCCCATCGCCATAAGTTAACATGAACCTTTCACTTTTTAGATATTTTTTCAATCTTTTTAACCTACCACCTGTCATTGTTTTACTACCGGTATTAATCAAATTAACTTTACAACCTTTTACAGTATGATTTTCAAAATATTTTCGTATTACATTTCCTTTATAACCAAGAGCGATATAGAAATTATTAAATCCATATTTTTTGTAATGCTCCATGATAAGTCTTAAAATTGGTTTGTTATTAATTTTTATCATCGGCTTAGGAATAGTTTTTGTATACTCTGATATTCTTGTTCCGAGCCCGCCTGCTAATATAACTACTTTCATTTTATTTTTTTTTTATTTAAAATTTGATTTGAATATTCTTCTATTTGTAATTTTGAGAACTCATAAACACTTTTTTTTCTATAAATATAGTTTTTATACCAATTAATTATCATCTTCACAGAAGCCTCAAAGTTTAAAACGGGTTTCCAACCTAGTTTTTTTTTTGCCTTATTTGAATTTAATCTTAATAATTTTGACTCATAAAAATTTTTATTTTTATTGATAGTCCATCCTACATTTTTCCAATTTTTTTTTGTCTCCTTTAACAAGGAGATTACAGACTTATTTTGTGAATATTCTGGTCCAAAATTAAAAGGTTCCCCATTTAAGCTTAAATTTTTACTTAAGTTTAAAACTAAAGTTAAATAACCATTTAAGGCCTCCAAAACATGTTGCCAAGGCCTTGTTGAATTAGGGTTTCTTATAATAACTTTTTTTTTTTTTGACCAGGATTTTATACAATCTGGAATTAATCTATCTGCTGCCCAATCACCCCCTCCAACCACGTTACCTGCTCTTGCGATTGCTAATCTTTGATTTTTTTTATTTTTTAAAAAACAGTCATAATAAGTTTTGATAATTAGTTCTGCTGATGCTTTTGATGAGCTATAGGGATCAATTCCACCCAATAAATCGTTTTCATTATACCCTCTTTTTATTTCAAGGTTTTTGTAACTTTTATCACTTGTTATTATAATAGATATACATTTATGATTTATCTTTCTTAAGCACTCAAGCAAATTAAGTGTTCCTATTGAATTCGAATTAAATGTTTCTAAGGGACTGTCATATGATTTTTTTACTAGAGATTGTGCAGCTAAATGAAAAACGATGTCAGGCTTATATTTAATAAATATTTTGTAAAGTTTTAAAAAATTTCTAATATCTAATCTTTTATCAATAATTTTTTTTTTTAATTTTAAACTATCAAAATGAGATGGTTTAGTTGGTAAATTTTTTGAAACACCAATCACTTTTGCTCCGAGCAAATTTAACCATAATGTAAGCCATGATCCTTTGAAACCTGTGTGGCCTGTGATTAAAACTTTTTTATTTTTAAAAAAATTGTTAAATTTATACATTTAATATTTGAATAAAATTATTTTTCTAAAATTAAATTTTATAATACTCTTTCCAAGCTTTAGCATGATCTTTTCCTAACATTGTTCCTTCAGCATTACATTTGTTGCATGGTGAACAATCTCTTTTTCCTTGAATCAATCTTTTTCTATACTTAGACATCATTTTACCTTTCCAGATATTGAATATATTTTCTTGCATCATGTTTCCCATCGTAACTCTTCTTTGCCAATCCTGAGGACATAAAAATACATCTCCGTTCCAGTCAATAAGAAACTGATAGGCGGTATAATAACATTTTGAAAATTTTTCTTTTGATATTTGATTGCCACTTTTAATCGTGCCAGCTCTGTTAGTTAATTTTACTCCAAAATCACTATCGGCATTGTACCAACGATCTCTTAAAATAACTACATCTTTTGGAACGTTTGCATTTTTGGTCATCGTTTCAAATTTTTCAACTTGGTCAGGACCATCATACATACTTACTAAAACTTTTGATATTCCGGCAAGATAAAGATCTTGAATTTTTTTACTAGTGAGAGTGTCACCGTTGGTAATAATTTCTACAGGAGAGGCATTGGATAAAGTTTTAACTATCCAATTAATATCTTTATGCAACATTGGTTCTCCATAACCACAAAGTGCAATTGCCCCCTTAAAGTTTATATTTTTTAATTCATCATGTATTTTTTGAATTAAAGATCTGTTCATTGACTGATATGTATCAGGCGCAACCAGTTCATCAGATTTTGGGCAGAAAGAACATTTCCTATTACAAACATCTATTAAACTTAGCTCAACCCACGTCGGCAAAGGAACGTTTTCAAAATAATCTGGACTTCCATCAACGATTTTTGTTCGTCTTTTGAGATTTGTTCTTATTGTATTTTTTGGATCCATCTTTTAATTCATATTTATAATGTTCAATTTTTGAACATAGCATAAAATTTATTGGTGTCTAATAGAAATAAATTAAGCTATTTTTGTTTTAATATCGACTTTCCACCCTCACCTTTTAATAATTTAAATACAATGTCTGCATTTTTAATGACTTTCTGGTTATGAGAAATGTAAATTATTGTTATTTTACCAGATAAAAAGTTTAAAGAGTCTAGTAGCTCTTGAGATGTTTGGTCGTCTAAAGAGCTTGTAATTTCATCTAAAACTAAAATTTTTGGGTTAAAGTACAATGCTCTTGCAATTCCAATTCTTTGTTTTTGTCCTCCTGATAATTTAACTCCATTTTCACCAACGATGTAGTTAGTGCCATCAGGTAAATTTTCTATAAACTTATCTAACTGTGAAAATCTTAAAGCTTTTTTAAATTTTTGATCATCAAAAGAGTTGTCATCATTTAATCCAAATAAAATATTATTTTTTATAGTATCATCAATTAAATATGTTGACTGTGAAACATATCCAACATGTTTTCTCCAGCCATGGCTGCTTAAAGAAACTTCTTTATCATCTAACTTAATTTTTCCTGAATCGGGTGTTAGTAAACCTGAGATAATATCAATAAGTGTAGTTTTACCAGATCCACTTTCCCCAATAAAACATACACATTCATTTTTTTTAATGGAAAAATTTAAATTATTAATAATTTGACTGTCAGCATTTTGATATTTAAAGCTAATATTCTCAAATGAAATTTTATTTTCAAATTTATAATCAAAATCATTATCTCTTTTTAAAATTTGATTACTAATTTGGTCCTTTTCAACTTTAAGTTCATCAAATATAATTCTGATTGAGGGATAACAAGAGTCAATATGTTGTTTGTTTGTAATTAATCGATTAAAAGCCGGCATAATTCTAATTGAAGCAACTCCAAATAAGGCTATCGTAGGTATGAGTACATTAAAATCTTTTGAATTTTCATAACCAATGAAAACAATTAAACATACTATTGAAACAGAAATTACTTCGATGATATTTTTTGGTAATTCACTTATAAACATTAAAAATTGAGCTACTAAATTTACATTTGTAAGTGATAAATTAAAATTATTTGAAAAAAATTTTTGATTACCTCTCATTATAATTTCTTTAATTGATCCAAAACTTTGTTGCATATTTTGAAAAGTTTGAGCTACATATTTTTGCTTTTTAAAACTTAAATTTTTAATTTTGTTAGAAAAAATAAAATTAAAAATAATTGCAAAACTTCCAAACAAAATAAGGGTTAAAAAAGTAATTTTGAAATTAATTGTAAAAAGTACGATTAAAATTATTATTATGGAAAAAGTTTCAACAAATATCTTTAATACTGCATCTATAAATGTGTTAATAAACCTTGCTTCGCCGTAAACATTTCTAATAAACTCAGAGGAGTTTTTATTAAAAAAATAGCTATAAGGACTATTAATGTATTTTTTAAAGAGTCTTTTAGAAATACTATTATTAATTTGTAAAATAAATTTACTTTTCCACCAAGAAAAAAAAATTAAGTACGCAGATTTTAAAAAGTAAATTGAAATTACCATTAAAAGTGTAAAAATTATTATTTTTTCTTCTCCGATATTAGCAATATTTATAAAGTTTATTTTTGTATCCAAATCAAGTAGATACTCTTTATCCATAATAATCTTTATTAATGGAAAAATTAAAGCAAGGCTAACTCCTTCCAAAGCTGTAGAAAAAAAAAGTAAAAATAAAAATAGAGCTGAATTTCTTTTTTGATTTAAAGTAAGAAGATACAAAACTTTATTTAGAGACTCGATCATAATTTACTTTTTTTAATTTTTTTAAAACGTATTTTAAATCTTTGGAGTCAATTTTTTATGAAAATTCATTTTTTTAAAATATTTATTTCTTTTTTTTTATTTCAATCTCTTTTTTTAACTCATCATATTCTGCCATTTTTATTTTCATAAAGTTCAAAGATAATTTAACTTTGTGCGATATTCCTTGTGGAGTTAAAAGATATATATAATTAATTTTTTTTGGATTTTGTTTAAAGTTTTTTATTTTAATATACCCTTTTGATTTTAAAGCTTTTAAACAGTAGTTCAATTTTCCCAAACTAAACCCAAGTTTATTCGCTAATTTCCTTTGCGATAAATTTGGATTTTTTGAAATATTTCTCAACAAATTTAAGCTATCTTGGTCATTACTCATAAAATTTAATTATTATATATCATTATTTTTCGTTATGTTCAAATTTTGAACGTTATTAATTGACCCTCGAAAAATTTAGATATATTGTTAAATTCTTTAATATGATAACACAATTAGTGCACCCTTTTTATGGCTAAGAATCTATTACTTAACGAAGGTTATACAAATAATAAATATATTTTTGACAAAGGTATCGGTTCAAAAATATTTATTAAGAGAAAGAAATTTGTAGACTTATCTTTTAGTGCTGGAAGTCTTTTGTTAGGGCATAATAGTAAAATTTTTAATCAAGCTATTAAAGATATTTTAAAAAATAAAATTTCAATTTTTGCTAATCCTAATAAACAAGCAGAAGACTTCGCTAAAATAATAAAAAAGATATATCCTTTTTATTCTAAATTTATTTTTTGTAGTACGGGCAGTGAGGCGATTATGAAATCATTAAGAATTGTTAAGGCTATAACCAAAAAGAATTTAATCGTTAATGTAACAGGTAGTTGGCACGGATCAAATGATAAAACTCTTTTTACTGCTGATAAAAAGCTTAAAGTAAAAAGTTTATCAGAAGGTCTTAGTACATCTGATAGAAAAAATTTAAGGTTTATTCCATATAATGACATTGAACAATCTAAAATAATTTTAGATAAAAATAAAAAAAAAAATTAGTTGTATTTTAATTGAACCAATACAGGGAGGGCTACCAGACATAAATGCTCTAAATTACTTAAAATTTTTAAAAACATACTCAAATAAAAATAAAATTATTTTGATATTTGATGAGATGATAACAGGACTAAGAATTGATGGATCGTCTTTTCAAACTAAATATAATATCAAATCTGATATTTCCACATTTGGTAAATGTTTTGGAGGAGGCCTTCCTATTGGTATAATCGCTTTTAATAAAAATATTGATGAAAAAATTAAAAAATTAAAGAAAAAAATTTTTTTTGGCGGTACCTTTTCTGGAAACTCCTTATCAACATATGTCGGTAAATTAACAGTCAATTATATTTTAAAAAATAAAAAAAGAATTTTCTCAAATTTAGAAAGTAAAAGTAATTATTTATTTAATAGCCTGTCTGAAATTATCAAAACAGAAAAAATAGATGTTTCTTTATACAAATTTCATTCAATTTTAAGAATTGTTTTTACAAACAAGAGAGTAAGTAATAGAGTTCAAAGAGATTTTTTTGAAAAAAAATTTAATAAAAACATATTAAATTTTAGAAAGTTTTTATTATCTAATAATATTAATTATCCCTCAAATGGTATTATATTTTTATCGGATAAAACTGATAAAAAGGACATTAAAATTATTATTAAATATATAAGACAAGGTTTAATAAAATTTTTTAAAAGAAAAATATAAATATGAAAATTCCATATGGCCTGCATTACATTGATAAAAATGATATTAAAAATGTCACAAAAGCTTTAAATAGGGACTTAATAACTCAAGGCCCTATTGTCAAAGAGTTTGAAAAAAAAATATGCAATGTTCTTAATGTAAAATATGCTGTTGCTGTAAGCAGTTGTACTGCTGGTTTACACTTGTCATTGCAAGCAATAAGTAAAAATAAAATGAGGAATAGAGTTCTTACATCACCTATATCTTTTGTATCCACTACCAATATGATGATACAAAATAAACTTAAACCTGAATTTATTGATATTGATCCAAATACTCTTAATATTTGTTCTACAAAATTAAAAAAAAAGATTATTAAAAATAATGATATTTTAGCTATTGTTCCTGTCCATTTAGGTGGTTTCGCTGCTAGTAATTTAGATATTTTAAAGAAATGCAAAAAAAAAAATATTAAAATTGTCGAAGATGCAGCTCATTCTTTTGGCGCAAAATACGCAGATGGTTCAATGGTTGGTAGCTGTAAATACTCTGATATTTCTATTTTTTCTTTTCATCCAGTTAAAACTATCACGACCGGAGAAGGAGGTGTAGTCACTACTAATTCAAAAGAGATATACGAAAATATACTTAAACTAAGAAGTCATGGTATCGAAAAAAATAAAAAAAATTGGAAAAATAAAAAATTGGCTTTTACTAAAAACAAACCAAACACTTGGTACTACGAAATGCAAGATCTTGGTTTCAATTATAGATTAACTGATTTTCAATGTGCTTTGGGACTGTCACAAATAAAAAAATTAAATTTTATTTTAAAATATAGAGAAAAGTTGGCTAAAAAATATGATGAAGAGTTCAGTAGATTAAAAAATTTATTTATTCCTCAGCTTAATAAAAGAAAATTAAGCTCAAATCATTTATATGTATTAAATATAAATTTTAAAAAATTAAAGATTTCCCGAAATGATTTCATGCTCTACCTATTAAAAAAAGGAATAATTACTCAGGTTCATTATATTCCAATACCATTGCACCCATATTATAAAAAAAAATTTTCTATGAAAAATTTAACTAATGCTATGAAATATTACAATGAAGCTATAAGTATCCCCATTCATTGTAAGCTAACTCCTAAAAGTCAAAAAAAAATTATTTTTACTATCAAAAAAATATTAAGTTAAGTTTTTTTAAGTCTTTATAATTCTTATTAAATTTTTAATTAAAAATACGTTATTCAATATTATTAAAAAATATAAAAATTTTAAAAGAAAGTTTTTTTTAGGTAAATTTTGTTTTAATTCAAATATATTTAAAAAATAAATTTGAATTAGATTGGTAAACTTTAAAATTATAGAATATTTTTTTTTAATTTTGACATATTTAAAATTTTCTAAAAAATTTTGAAATTTTATTTTTACGAACTCTATTTCTGTTTTATTTAAATTTGCTTTATATTGATTTATTTCTTGAGTATAAAAATTTTTTTTATCTGAATTTTTTTTTAAACTGCAATTAAAAGGCTGTCCAAAAACTGTGGTTGCCATTAAGCTTTTATAGAATTTTACATTAAGAAAGTTTGCTATTTCTTTCATTTTGATGTTTGGTTTTTTTATAAGATCCTCATATTTAACAAAAAGAAAATTTGGGTTGTTCCTATATTGAACATATAAATTATTTACTTGATTATAATTATAATTATCTGACTTTTCTTTAATTGATAAACTTTCGACAGGTGTAAATTCACCTGTAAATCTTCTGAAAAATTTCAAATTTGCATTATTTCTTTTACTAATTACTAATACATCTAATGGATTTCTAACCATTATAATAAACTTTATATGTTTAAAGTGACTTATTTGTTTTTGGATATTTCTTAGCCCATAAAGTCCATCTTGAATGACTATTTTTTTTTTTGAATTTTTTATTTAAGTATTCTTCTAAACACTTATGAAAAAATATTAAAATTTCTCGTAAGTTTTTAGAATTTTTAATACTTGAATTTAAATTTTTTTTTATTATTTTCAAAAATTTTTTTTTATTAAATTTAATTTCCTCTAAGTTACCTATAGTTAACCTTTTCAAATCTCTAATATATTGACTCTCATTCTCTCGTTTTTTATTAATTTTAGAATTTAAAAATTTTAATTTACTTTCGTTTATTAAAAAGTTTTCAAAATTTTTATATTTTATATTTTTTGATTTATTTATAGTGTGTTCAACAAATTTCATTTCCATTGGGAATGATGAAATAGATGGGTGACTGTCTAAAAGTGAACCTAGTAAAGTTTTACCATTTTTGCCTGCACCTATTAAGTTATAGAAAAAGATTTTGTCATTTTTACTCATTTAAAGATTTAAAAACATTTACTAATTTTTTTAATTCTTTAGCGTTCATAAACTTCTTATTGCTTTCACTGCTGTAACTAAATTCTTTTTTTATTAACTTAGGATAGAGTTTTTTAAAGTTTTTATTATTGGGAGGTAAAATCACATAGTAATTTTTATATTCAATCGTATTTAAAGAATCAGATTTAGTTATCATTTCTTCATGAATTTTTTCTCCGGGTCTTATGCCAACAAATTTATATTTTGCTTTTGGTGCAATTGATCTGGCTAGATCTAATATTCTATATGAGGGAATTTTAGGCACATATGTTTCGCCACCTTTCATATCATTGATACACCTTAAAACAAAACTAACTCCTTCCTCTAGTGAGATATTAAATCTAGTCATTCTTTTATCTGTAATTGTTAGTAAATTTTTTTTTGCCTGCTCTATGAAAAAAGGAATAACTGATCCTCTGCTCCCTGCTACATTTCCGTATCTTACTACTGAAAACTTTATGTTTTTTTTTCCAACATAATTATTGGCACTTATAAATAACTTATCAGATGCCAGTTTAGTGGCTCCATATAAGTTAATTGGTGCTGTTGCTTTGTCAGTACTTAATGCGATAACTTTTTTTACTTTATTTGCTAATGCAGCATCAATTATATTTTGTGCTCCTAAAATATTTGTTTTTATTGCTTCAAATGGATTGTATTCTAATATTGGAACTTGTTTTAAAGCGGCTGCATGAATCACATAATCAACTCCTTCCATGGAAGTTGCCAATCTATTTTTATCTCTGATATCACCCAAAAAAAAGCGCAGCGCTTTGTATTTTGAAAATTTTTTTCTCATGTTAAACTGTTTTAGCTCATCACGACTAAAAACAATCAATTTTTGTGGTCTAGATTTTTTAATAACTGTTTCAACAAATTTATTTCCAAATGAACCAGTGCCGCCTGTTATTAAAATTGTTTTATTATTAAAGATTTTTAAATTATTCATTGTTCAATATTTGAACGCTACACTATCTTTCATCAAATTGTAAAGAGTTATTTTTAGATTTTAATAAAGAATTAATCATTTCTGGCATTTTATTTAGATTATTTTTATAGTCTTTATTGTACTTAAAGTTAAAATTTTTTACAGCTTTCTGAGTAGTACTGTTATACCACCAATCAGTAGGATTCTTCCATATTGATTCTACATGTAAATTTAAGCTTCTTTGATCGTCGAATATAACTTTAGCTTCGCGCAGTCTAATATAATCCTCTACACAATTATCTTTTAAATTTTGAAAAGCATATTTGCTAAAAAAAATACTTGGGATGTCCAATAATAGGTTTTCAAAAAAACCACTGGAGTCGTAATTAAAAATATTTAATCTAGATTTTTTAAGTATATTTTTAATACTTAAATTCTCTCTATATAATTTTAAATTTTTATCTTCGATTTTTTTTTTTAGAATTTCATTTGTATCATCACCATTCCATGGCAATAATCTAAGGTACGTTCTGTCTTTTATTTCATCATTTAAATTTTGCACAAAGTTTAATGTATTATTAAAATTTTCTTCCTTAATATGAAATATTTCAAAAGGGACAGCTCTATTAGCGATAGAATCACAAATGATAGAAAGATTTCCATTTTTTTTAAACAATTTTTTTCTATAGATAATATTAAAGTTAAATAATGAAAATTGATTTTTTTTTTTACTTTCACCCCAGGAAAAAAAATGGTCAGGACTTATATATTCAAAAAGATAATCATTTATGTAATTTGTATTATAGCAGTTTCCGTGTTGAAGACTTACAAACTTACAATTTCTAGATGCTTGAATCGCACTAAAAATATTAAAAACTTCATTAGTATAACCGGTTCCTGTTAATAATAGATCTAATTGCTTTGGTAGTTTTGAGTCAGTAATGATATTTTTAATATTTTTAAATTCTTCAATAATATATAATGGTAAAAAAAATTTTAAGTTATTTTTCAAAAAAGTTTCATAAATGTTTAATTCTAGAAAATTTAAATTTAGATTATTTCTTTGATTTAAATTATAAATATTTTCTTTGTAATTATAATCAGGTATTTTTTCTGAAATAATTGATTGTGATGTTTTTAACTTAATATAGCCCTCATAAATAGGGTTTAATCCCGATTTGTAAAAAAAAATATTTTCTTTTCTTTTTAAAAAAAAATTGACTACAGGAAAAATAAATTTCATAATATTTTTAAAAATATTTAATTTATTAAAAACTTTATTTTCAATAGCTAGATTTTTTTTAAAACTTTCAGTCTCAATTTTTACATTTGGCTTTAAATATTTAATTATAATAGAGTTTAAATTTTTATTCCAATTTGTTGATAAATATGATTCTACTAAATGTTCGTAATTTTTTGTGTGAATGTCACTTAATTGAGAATTTGATATTTTTATACTATCCAATTTCTTATTTTTAAGTAAATTTTGAATTATGTTAAAGTTATTGTATGAAATATAAATAAAATCTTTTAGCCATCTTCCAAAAATTAACTCCCAAATTTTTTTATTATACTTTTCTTTGTGAAGTTCGTTTAATTTTTCAGCTAATGTTGCAATCAATTTTTTATGTAATGTTTCACAATACTCTAACTTTTTTATTCTTTGTGTTTTATCAAGATCGTTTATTGCAATGTCTTTCGAACTTATTAAGATTTTTTTATTTAATTCTGCTGCTTTATAAATACTAAAATCAACAGGACCTAAATAAATGTATTTGTCATCATTATTTCCCTTTATATTTTTACAATCAGTTATTAGGTTTAATTTCATCTGTTTTTATCGTAATTTTTTATTTTGTATCTTAAAAAGCAATTCAGCTCTTTTCCAATCTTCAATAGTATCAATATCTTGAACTTTATAGGATGGTATATAGACAAATGAACTATTTGCTAAAAAAGAATGTTTTTTTGATAACCACGACTCGACTTTGCCAAATGTAAATTGTGCATTATCATAATATAGTTCTGTTAGTTCTTGAGATCTCTTAGACACGTGGTTTTTAAATAACGGTAATATTTTTCTCTTTTTTATTTTTATAGCTCTGAAGTAGGGAGTTTTAAATTTTGATAAACTTACAACAAAATCAAATTTTTTATTTTCTCTAATCAATTTTGCTCCTTTTTTTAGATCTTTAGGAATTGTAAAAACAGATGTTGGAAATATCATGCATGCAAAATCGAAATAAATATTTTTTTTTTTAAAAAAATTAATAGTGTCGATTATTGCAACATTTACCGGAGCTATATCATTTGACAGCCTTGGTGATCTTAAATATGGAACTTTGGCTCCATATTTTTTGAAATTTTTGCAATCTTTTTAGAGTCTGTAGAAACTATTATTTGATCAAATATTTTACTTTTTTTAGCGGCTATTATTGACCACGCAATTATTGGTTTACCATTGAAAACTTTAATGTTTTTATTTTTAATTCTTTTACTTTTTCCTCTAGCGGGAATTATACAAATTATTTTTTTTTTCATTTTTAATAATGCATTAAATAATACAGTTTTGTTGAAACGTTAAAATATAATTTTGTGTCTTTGAAAATTCTGTCATTTTTACTAGATTTTTTCCATCCTAATAAAGTGTTTGTCTTAAAAGTTGCAATATTGTTTTTTTTAATTACTGCTATCCATCTAGCTTTATATTTTTTTGTATATTCTAGCTGCCATTTAATAGTTGCAATTTTATAATTTATCGGAATATCAGCACCCGATGAAAACCAACCTCCAACTAAATATTTATTATCATTAATTTTTATCAATTTATGCCAAACAAATATTTTTCTATCCTCGATAGATATATTGAAGTTTTCCCTATTCTGGAAATCGTTCAACCACCAGTTATAATGCTCTAGATTTGATATTTCTTTTTTATTTATCATATATTTTCTATTAATTTTTTTATTTCTACAATAAAGGTAATTGTTAATATCCTGTATGCTTGTTTTTGAAACTTTAAAATTGTTATTAATTTTAGATTTTGTTGTAATTTTTTTAATCAACTTTTTTTTATTGTATTTAAAATCTAAAATCTCTTTTAAAATTAATCCTTTTCCATTTTTTGTAACTTGAGAATTTTTAAAAAACATTTTTTCTTTCAATTCTGGGCTCACTAATATTTTATGAATCAGATTAGAAATTTTATTTGAATATTTAAGATCTGTTTTTTTTCATAATAAAATAATGACCCAATGACTCTAAATTATGAATGCTATTATTTTGATTTGAAGAAATAGGAAAAAAAATTGATACTAATTTTAAGTATGAATTTTCATATATTAAGTTTCCGGAAAAACCTATAAATAAATCAGCATTATTAAGATATTTATACAAGTTGAATTTATTTTTTATAACTTTTAAATTGTTATATTTATTGCATAATTTAACAAATTTACTTGGAATAGTTTTTTTCTTTCCTAAAAAAAAATTAATTTTTACACTTAATGAATTAGCATTAATTTTTTTAAGCAATTTAATTAATATATCATAGAATATTATTGGATTACCGCTATTGCCAGGATAAAAAACTATATTCTTTGTATTTTTTTTTATCTTAGAAATTTTTTTTAATTTTGAATTGATAATTGAATATCTATGACCTAAAATTTTTTTAGTTTTCTTGGATATTATTTTATTTAATTGTTTGTATTCAAAATTTTCAAAATTCTTAAAATTAACATAATAATCACACTTGTGCTTTCTATCTATAAAATCATCTATAACTATTAACTTTAGAATTTTAGTTTTTACCTTTTTTTCCCAAATTTGGCCGAGCCTGTAATCATCAACAATAATATGTGATGGTTTATAAAAATTTATTTTTTTTTTTATTATCTTTGCGTCTTTTTTTTCACTTTCATAATTATTATTTTCATAAATAAAAATATGTTTAAATTTATTATTATAATAAAAATTCTTAATTTTCTTATCTAAAATAAAAATTACATCATAACCTCTTTTAATTTTTAATTCTTCAGCGATCCTTAAACATCTAATATAATGTCCAGCGCCAGATGAAGAGTTATAGTTAGTTCTAATTAAAAACATTATTTAAAGTATAAGTTAGATAAGTTCATAATTTTTGTATTTTTATATTTTTTAAAATATATTAATTTGTTTATTTTACCTGTCTTTGAAATTTTAATTTTTTTCTCAAAGATTATTTTGTGAGGTATCTGAATTTTTAATAAGTTTTTTGCAAGCAAACTCATTAGATTATTTCTTATAAATTCTTTTAATCTAAAGTTGCTAATTTCACAAATAGCAATCGGAACCTCTCCAAAGAAATTGTCTTTAATGCCTATAACAACGCAATTAGTAATTTTTTTATATTTTAAAATTTCAGCTTCTATATCACTCGGGTAAATATTAACACCTGATTTGATTATAATATCTTTTTTACGACCAGTTAAAAATAAGTAATTATTCTTTAGGTAACCCAAATCACCAGTTAAAAAAAAATTATTTGAAATATCTTTATTGCTTTTGTCTAAATTACTTAACAAATTTGTTTTAGATGAAATTTCGCCGATTTTAACAGTTTCAAAATTATTACTGATAATTTTAATTCTTACATTATAACAAGGTTTGCCAACAGATTTTAAAAAATTTTTTTTATATCCATTATAATCAAGAGTGGTCAAAAACGCAGTTTCGCTCATTCCATACGTTTCAACAAATTTATTTTTAAATCTTTTAAATAGATCCTTTTTAACTGTTAACGGTAAGTTGGATGATGAACCTACGATTAATTTTAAAAAGTTAATTTTTTTATCTTTTAACTTGAAAAGAATCAATTTCAAATGTGAAGATATCGGGAATAAAACATTAATTTTTTTATTGAAGATAGTTTTAATGTAACTGTCAGCATTAAATTTTTTCACAATATGTAAAGTTGAAAAGCTATTAATTGCTAAAAAACTAATCCTTTGTGCCAAAGAGTGATATATTGGAGTGTAACTAATTAATTTATCATTTTCTTCTATCTTAAATATTTTTTTTGATTGCAGATATCTCGCAAATTTTGTTTTCTCAGAGTAATAAAATGGTTTTGGTTTATTTGTTGTGCCAGATGAAAATGAGGAAATAAAAAAATTATTTTTATTTTTATTGATTTTTTTTTTTACTTTAAATTTATTTATTTGATCTATAAAAATAACTTTATTTTTAAAGCTTTTAAATTTTTTTTTAAATTGGTAATTTGTGATTATGTAATCAAATTCCATTTTTTTTTTAAATATTTTTAAATATTTTACGGTTACGTCTTTCCCTATAATTATAGATGCAAAATTTAGTTTAGAAATTGAATATAGTAGAGCTATAAGTTCAATAGAGTGATCTAAAATAATTAAGACTCTTAAATTTTTACCTAATTTCTTAAGATTGTTTTTGTAAAATTTAACTAACTTAATTAAATCTTTATAACTTATTTTTTTTTCATCATTTTCATATATTGCAATTTTTTCTAAAATATTTTTATTTTTTTGTTTTATTAAATGGTTATAAAAAAGACTCATAATTTTTTTTTTATAATGTGAATAAGATGGTTTATCTTTCCAAAATTTTTTTTTTTGAGATCAGAGTTACTAAATTTTATGTGAAATTTTTTTTCAATACTTGATAAAATATTCAAAATTTCTATAGAGTCTAGTTGATCTGATTTTGTTATATCAAAACTATTTAAATTTTTTGATTTAACTTTATTTTTTAAAATAGAAAGTAAAAATTTTTCTATTTTTTTTTCATTTTTTGACATATCTCAAAAGCATTCTTTCACCAAATTCTAGATTTTTCTTTACTTTTTTTCCTAAAATTTTCTCATAAAACTTTGGGTGTAATCCATAAGAAGGTCTAATTGATCTTACGTTATATTTATTTATTTTTTCACCTTTTTTAATTTTTTTCACTACATATAAAGATCTTCTTCCATTTAAATTTTTTAAGGATGAATTTGAAATATTTAGACTTATTTTTCCTTTAGCAATCTCATTCGTTCTTATCTTGCTAACCATATTAGTGAAATTTTTATCATTAAGGGAAAAAAAACTATCTACAGTTTTTTTACCAGGTTCTACAAGATGTTTTTCTATCATATTACATCCCATAGCTGCTGCTAATATTGGGGTATCAATGCCCAATGTATGATCAGAAAACCCAATAGGACATTTAAATATTTTTTTTAAATAAAAAATTGTGTTTAAATTAACTTCTTCTAATTTGGTTGGATATGCAGAGGTGCATTTCAAAATAATTAAATTTTTATTAAATTTTAAAATTGTATTATAAGCAAGTTTAATATCTTTGAAATTAGCAAGACCTGTAGATATTATAATTGGTTTTCCTGTTTTAGCTGCTTCCTTGATCAATGGAATATCTGTAATTTCTGGAGAAGCAATTTTGTAAGCTGGGCATTTGAGTTTTTCTAAAATTTTTATTGACTCTGCATCAAATACTGAAGCGAAAACTGTAATTTTTTTTTTTTTACAATAAGAGAAAATGCTTGGGAGCCATGAGAATGGTGTCTGAGCTTTTTTATATAGATTAAATAAGTTTTTATACTTTTTCCAAGAATTGTTTTTTTTAATTTTAAAGTCCTTTTTAACAGAATTTATTGTTATTGTATCTGCTTGATATGCTTGAATTTTTATAGCATCGACACCTGCTTTTTTTGCTTTATCAATTAATTTAAGAATTTTAGAGAGTTTGCCGTTATGGTTGCCTGATAACTCAGCAACAATATAACAAGGATATTTCTCACCAATAAATTTATTATTTATTTTTATTTTTGTTTTTGTTTTCATCAATTGATCTAGCTATATGAAAACACCATTAAGGATATTAGTTTTTTCTCCCCTTATCTTTTTTATTTGTGAAAGTATATCATCATAAGATTGTGCAGAAGTTATAAAGACACCTCTATTATCTTTTTTTAATATATTGGGATGTTTAATTTTTTTTCCCAAAAATATTTCGTCTACTTTATTGCTATCGATTATATCAAAATTTTTAATATGTTTAAAAAATTTGGTTTTGTTGATAATTTCTTTAGCAATTTGACCCGCTCCATAAAGAATCACAGAGCTATGGTCTTTGTGGGAAATAAGAACGTTTGCGTTATTTTTTATCAAATAACTTCTAATTTCTTCTATTTCAGAATTATCTAGAGATTTTAATCTCGCCAAAATATGATCATCAATAAAAGTTTTATTTATACCGTTTTTTTGCAAAATTGATAAAAAAATTAAAATTGTTTTATAATTATTTATAGAAAGTTTATCGAACTTATAATTAAGACTTATTTGAAAGTTGCAGTTGATCAAGCCTTCTTTTTTGCATTTTTCGGAGAAATTATTAAATTCTTTTATAGAATTATTTTCTTCAGTAATGATGTATTTTATGGTTATTTTATTTTGACCAGATAATGCGTATTTTTTTAAGTTTTCAAAAACATCTATAAATTTATCTTTTCCTCTTACAATTTTATAAGTATCCCTTGTACCTGCATCTATGCTAGTAACAATTTTAATTAAATTTTGTTTTAAAAATTTATCAATTGCTGCACTATATCTAACTGAGTTAGTAAAAACACGATGATAAATTTTTGGTGAAGCAGCTTTATTAATATCGACAACTAAATTCTCAAACTGTTTCTCTAGAGTCGGTTCTCCTCCACCCCAAACAACTTGTTTACAATTCTTAATATGGCCTTCTTTTCCCAATTCGTTTAAAAGCCCTACAACATTGTAACTAGGTTTTTTCCCACCATAAAAAAGATCGCTGCAATAATTACATCTTAAATTACAAAATGAATGATGTTCTATTGACACAAAATTTGTATCTGCATTAATTTCTGGTTTATTATCAACTTCATCAATGTATCTACAACCTTTACAGGCCTTTTCTTCATCGTTTTGGATTTTATTTAACAAGTTTATTCTTGCTTTCTTAATATCTGCAGATTTTAATTCTTTAATTGATTTTGTTTGATTTTTTATTAGTACAGCATCTCCACGCATTTCCCCTTCATAGTGAAATCTTTGACAGCAAGCTCTTATTTCGTCAGGAGCAAGATAGAGGGAGTTTAAAATATATTTACAAACTTTATATTTTTTCATTGATATAAGTAGTTAAAAGTAATTTTATCATATTTCATTAATGGATTGCTAAATTTTTTAATCATTGTTTTTAATTTTAAAAAATTTTTTGTATTTTCTAATTTTTTTAAATTATTATTTTTTATAAGATATCCTAATAGCCCTCTTAAAGCAATTTGCGAGAGACTGTTATAGTTGCTTGAGTTTTGACTGTTCAATTTTAATATTTTTAAACAATTAAACCATGATCTTAAAAACTGATTAACAATACTTTTATTATAAGTTGTTCTATTAGTTAGTCTGCCAGTTATAGAATTTTTTTCGAATTTTTTGTAATACAAAATTTTGTTTATATGTTTGTTTTTTTTATTATTTTTAATAATCACCTTTAGTAGAAACGGAATATCTTCAAAAAAATATTTATTAAATCTAATTTTGTTTTTTATCAAAAAATTTTTATTAAAAAGATAATGTATAACAGAATAATGAGACTCTAGTCTAAAAAATTTATTAATTAGTTCTGTTCTATTTTTTGAAAAATTCTTAATAAATTTTTTTTTATTTTTATTAAACCATTTATCATTGGAAAAAAAGTTATATGAAATTATATTAAATTTTTGAGGATTGATTTTTAGATTCATCAATTTTAATTTCTTAAAATCAAACATATCGTCATCATCTAGAAATTGAATGAAGCTGTGTTTAGCTAGATGAATTCCCTTGTTTCTTGCTAATCCAGGTCCGCTGCAACTATTTAGGTTTTTAATAATAATATTACTATTTAAATTTTTTTTAATCTTCACTTTTTCTTTTCCATCGCAAATTAAAATTAATTGATTTTCTTTTTTATTATTTTTTTGAAACTCACTTATAATTTTTTTGACATTTTTGTTAAATTTGAGAAACGGAACAATGAATGATATTTGAATTTTAATCATTTTTTTCATTATAGGCTTTTGTAATATAAATTATCATATTATAAATATTTTGTGTTCAAAAATTGAACATATCATGTTAAATTACAATTAAAAGAAAAGATTAACAAAATATCGAGTTTTTTTGATTTTCTGGTAATTATTAGTATTTAAATGGATTTAAAATTGAATAATATCTCTAACAAAATTCAACTACGCAAAATTAAGTTTTTTTAAATTTCAAAAGCGTAAAAATGAATAAATAAGCAAAAAAACCTTTTATAGTAAAAAAATTTAAATATCTATGCAGAGATAATTCCTCGTTACTAAAATATTTTTTATACTTTTCACTGCCAAGGCCAAAATCAAAATTTTTGATATTATTATTTATACACCATTTTATAATTTGAGTGATCAAAATCTTTCCTGGCTTATAATTATCTATAGAAGTGGAAAAAGTTACAGGAATATAATAATAAAAAGTATTTTCGTATACAAAGCCAAAACATTTAGCTATTTCTTTCTCTTCTAATGTTAAATTATGCAAATAAAATTGTATTTTTTTTTCATTAATTAAATTTTCAAAAATATTTACAAAATTAGTATTTAATCTAGCTCTTACATTTTTTTTATTTAATTGACTTTTTTTTTCTTCAATAATTTTTTTGAAATCGATTTTATAATCTAAAAAATCTTTCGTCTCAAAACTTAACTTTTTCGATACGTTTTTTAATTTTTTTAATTTTAAAAGAGTTCTATGAATTTCGTATGAGTGTCTTTTATCTTTTTTTTTAATAGTATCAAAGTATTCATCAAAACTTCCAGCAAAGTAAATTTTATAAATTGAAGAAAATTTACTTGTTTCAAAAGCATCAGCAAATGGATTTAAAACATTATTAATAGAATTAAGCTGATTGTTTAAAAATATTATATCAATTTCTCTTTTTATTTCTTTTAATATTTTATTCCAAACATTTAAAAAAAGTCCCTTATTATATCTTGAATTAAAATCCTTAATTAAGATTGGATTACAATAATCAGCTTTACCTGTTCCGATCCATTGAAGTACATTTAAAAAATAATATTTCTTTATTTCTAATGGCAAAACAGCCAATACTTGTTTTTCTTGGTATATTACGATAATTTTATTTATATTATTTGTATTTTTAATTAATTCTTCTAAATAATGAAAATCTTGAAAAAAAGTTGACGTAAAATTTTTTTTTTTATCAATTAATAAATTTTTACATTCTTCATTTAATGCCTCAAAAATTTTATAAGTGTACATCTACTTTTTTAATCTCTTAATTAATTTAAATTTTGCATTTACTATACCCCTTTTACTCGCAAGATTGCTTGATAAACAGTAAATTAAAAAATTTTTATTCGTCTTGATGTTTTTAGTTAATTTTAAAATAATAGTGTAATAGCCACTATTTCTAAACTTTTTAAATGTAAAAAAATCATACAACAAAATCTTGCCCTTGATATTGATTTCTTTATTAATCTCTGAAATTAACCATTTTTTCCCTTGATACATCCACCCCATACAAACTGGATCTTTTTTAAAATAGAGAATTAACAAAAAATGATTTTTTAAAAATCTAGTTTTTTTTTTTTTAATGTTAAGTTTACTAAAAATATTTCTGTTTCTAGCTAATTTAATGTCATTTAATTTAATAATTTTGAAATTTTTGAAAAATAATTTTTTTTTATTTTTTTTGGCTTCGTATAAATTAACAACTCTAAAATTTGAAATTATGTTACCTATAATTTTTTTTATCATTTATATTTTTATGAAAACCACATTAATTTTCTTAGTAAAGCGGTTGGAGATAATAAAATCATTATGTTTTTAAAGTTAAAAATATATTTACGAAACTTAATTATATATTTGAAGGTATCAAAGAAATTTTTTGAAAATTTAATATTAATAAACCCTGATTTAAATATTCTTTTTTTTACGTTAAAGTACTCACTTGAACTTAAGTTAGATTTATTTTTTTTCAACCAGTGTAAAAGCTCTTTTATTTGTTGATCTTTTTTTATAAATGACAAATTGTTTTCGTGAATTCTATAAGTAGCTATAGGCTCTTGAATAAACTTAAATTTATATTTTTTCGATAATTTTAAGAAGAAATCAAAATCACCAATAATATCATATTTCTTATTAAAAATTATTTTTGATTTTTTTAAAAGAGATTTTTTTATCATAGCAGTTAAAATTCCAACATTGTATCTATTAATTAAATTTTTATAAATATATCCACCAGAAACTTTGTAATTGATAAATTTTTTTTTTTTATTAAATTTTTCACTCTTTAACCAAGAATTTCCGTATACCACCGCAGTTTTTTTATCATTAAATAATTTTATTTGTTTTTTTAATTTATTTTTTTCCCATAAATCGTCTACATCTATAAAACTAATAAATTCACCTGTAGCTTTTTGCATGGCTAGATTTCTTGCGGCATATAAAGAAGTGTGTTTTTTAGAGAGATAATATTTAATCTTTTTTATTTTAAAAGATCTTAATATATCTTTACTATTATCATTAGATCTATTGTCCCAGAATATTAATTCCCAGTTTGTATAAGTTTGCGATTTGACGCTTTTTAAAGCATCTCTAAGATATTTTTCACCATTATAGCAATTAAGTATGATGCTAACTAAATTTTTTTTACTTCCCATATGATTGTTCTTGAAATTTTGATTTAAAAATAATGGTAAAATTATTATATAAATTATATAAAAGCATAAAAAAGATATGATAACAAATAAAGTAAAAACTAACACCGGAATTTTAATAAGATTTGATGACATTGCTCCAAACATGAATTGGGAGATGATGGATAGGTGTCAAAGTTTATTAGAACACTATAACATTAAACCAGTTTTAGGAGTAATTCCAAATAACCAAGATGAAGATCTTTTGATTTATCCTAAAAGAGAAAAATTTTGGGAGATTGTTAAAAGTTGGCAATCTATGGGTTGGTCGATTGCAATGCACGGTTATAACCATTGTTACGATAAGGAAACCAACAAGAAAGACTATTTTAATTATGGCGGAAAATCAGAGTTTTTTGGACATTCTTATAATGACCAATTGTTAAAAATAAAAAAAGGATTGGAAATATTTAAAAAAAATAATATTAAAATTAATACTTTTTTTGCACCAAATCACACTTACGATAAAAATACATTCAAAGCTCTTTACGATGCCGGAATTTCAAAAGTAATCGACGGGTATGGTATAATGCCATTTAGAAACGAAAATATAGAATTTGTTCCACAACTTTTTTATAAACTTTACGCCCTTCCTTTTGGTATCCAGTCTACTCAATTGCATATAAACTATTGGAAGGAAAAAGACTTTGAGTTATTTGAAAACTTTGTGAAGAAAAATCATGAAAAAATGATAAATTCGGATTTTGCTTTTTCAAAAATCTCAAGTAATTATTTTTTAAAAATAATAAATATTATATCGGAATACTTTTTAAGATTTAAAAGATTGTTGGTCTAAATTGAATTTTCCAAAACTAAGAAGTTGGTTTTATAAATCAATTAGGATATTTTAATACTATATATTTTTTTAAAAAAATTTTTTTCAGTGCATAAATCAAGCCAATTGAGCTATTAGTACTGGTCAGCTGCACGCGTTGCCGCGCTTCCACACCCAGCCTATCAACGTAG
>MDTB01193083.1_pt1 | contig 23503 bp, 27 predicted proteins | sample 811161 | NCBI WGS metagenome assembly MDTB01 (sample SAMN05326650, study PRJNA326480) | marine metagenome | isolation source: seawater | place: Mediterranean Sea | collected 2009
AGTGCATTAGTTGTCAAATAAATAAATTTTTTTTCTTTTTGTAACGCTTCAACTAATTCAGGAGTATCTTCATTTAGTAACGGTTCACCACCACAAATCGCAACGATTGGAGCTTCACATTCTCTAACAGAATAAATACATTTTTCTACACTTAAATATTCATCTAAAACTTTTTGTGGATAATCTGATTTACCACAAACAGTGGTAACCAAATTTGTTTTAAACTGAGGTTCAAGCATTAAAACTAATGGAATCCTTTTTTTCTCAGAATCCATTTTTGCTTTAGCTATATACTTTGATATAGAGACTTGTTCAAAAGTAGAAATTGCCATTATGATTAAAAATTATACAATTAGTTAAATGCCTAAAGATTATGCAATATAATCAAAATCATAATATTAATCTGACTTTTTATTCTGAGTAAATTTTTTTTGAAAATATATATTATTCAAATAAAAAATATATTAAGTGAATATTTATCAAACCAATAGTTAGCGCTATAAGTTTTTTTTCTATTTAAGAGTTTGAATTTTCAGAATGAAGTTCCTTCATCATATTTGTGACATGAGTATCAAAAACAAAATCTGGATCTCTTGAGCTACTTAAATCAATTTCTTTGGCCATTTGTCCTTCAGTTCTTGGACCAGAAAATGCAACTCTAGCTGCTTTTAATGGATTAGCAAAAACATCAGATACTGCAGAGGCTTCGTAACCACAATGAGCCATACAATCTGAACATTTTTCATAGTTTCCTGTTCCGTACTTATCCCATTCGGTTGTTTCCATCAATTCATTGAAGGATTTAACATAACCTTCTCCTAATAAGTAACAAGGTTTTTGCCATCCAAAAATATTTCTAGTTGGATTACCCCAAGGAGTACATTTGTATGATTGATTTCCTGCTAAAAAATCAAGATACAAACCTGAATGACTAAAATCCCATTTTTTAAAATTTTCCGATCTAAAAATTTTCCTGAAGAATTTTTTTGTATTAGATCTTTTTATAAAATGTTGTTGATCAGGAGCTCTCTCATAAGCAAATCCAGGAGAAATAGTTATACCATCAACCTTAAGTTCTGTAGAAACAAAATCTAAAAATTTTTTTGTATTTTCTGAATCAGCGTGATCAAAAATTGTACAATTTACATTACATCTAAATCCTAATGATTTTGCTTTTTTAATCGCTGAAATACATCTATCAAAAACACCCTCTTGACAAACAGCTTCGTCATGTTCCTTTTTTAATCCATCAAGATGAACAGACCAAGTAAAATATGGACTAGGCTTATAATCTTCCATCCTTTTTTCCATTAATAATGCATTGGTACATAAATAAACAAATTTTTTTCTTTTAACTAATTCATCAACAATTTCTGGCATTTCTTTATGAATTAGTGGTTCACCTCCAGGAATAGAAACAATTGGTGCGCCACACTCTTCAACAGAGTCGACACATTCTTTCACTGAAAGTCTTTGATTTAAAATCTCTTGTGGATAGTCAATTTTTCCACAACCAGCACATGCTAAATTACATCTGAATAATGGCTCTAACATTAAAACTAGTGGATACTTTTTTTTTCTAAGGAGCTTCTGCTTAAAAATATAATAACCAACTCTCAATTGTTGTATTATAGGAATTGCCATTAACTTTTCACCATATTAAACATATTATTAATTAATCATTTGATAGTTTTCAAGCTCTTTAGGTAATTTAAATACTACATTTTCCTCAATACCTGGCCTTGTATTAATTTCTATTTTTCTATATTTTGAAATTCTTTCGATCACTTCCTGAACAAGCTCGTCTGGAGTTGAAGCACCTGAAGTTATACCAACAGATTTAATTTTGGATAACCATTTACTACTCAGATCATCCGCCGTTTCTATCAAATATGTATCAACACCTGACTCTTCGCCCAAATCTCTTAATCTATTAGAATTTGAACTATTTTTTGCGCCAACAACTAAAATCATATCAACATGTTCAACTAAATCTCTAACCGCAGACTGTCTATTTTGTGTTGCATAACAAATATCTTTTACATCTGGCCCTTGGATTGATGGGAACCTATCTTTTAGAGCTTGTATTACAACTTTAGTATCATCAACAGACAAAGTCGTTTGACTGACATAAGATAACTTTAGTGGGTCTTCTACCTTGAGTTTATGAACATCTTCAGTATTTGAAACTAAATAAACATTACCAGATATTCTTCCCATTGTCCCTTCAACTTCAGGATGTCCTTCATGACCAATTAAAATTACTTCATAACCTTTTTTAGAATATTTTTGTCCTTCTTTATGAACCTTTGCAACAAGTGGGCAAGTTGCATCAAGAACTGGAAGTTTTCTCTTATGTGCAATATCTTCTACTTTTTGGGCAACACCATGTGCACTAAAAACTGTAACAGCCCCCGCTGGTATTTGATCTAACTCTTGAACAAAAACTGCACCCTTAGAACTCAGATTATTAACAACTCTTTTATTATGAACAATCTCGTGTCTTACATAAACTGGAGGTCCATATATCTTCAATGCTCTTTCAACTATTTCAATAGCTCTTTCAACTCCAGCGCAAAAGCCTCTTGGCTGCGCTAAAAAAACTTTTAGAGTTTTCAATTTAGATTTCTCCTAATTAAATTATATTATTATTTAAAAAAAATTATCATTCATCCAATATACAGCATCTTTTATAGCACTTTTTACGTTCCTAGGTCTATAACCTAGTTTCTTTTTTGCTTTATCAGAAGAAAAAAACATTTTTTTCTCAGACATCTTGAGACTTTCAATTGTTAAAGTTGGCTTATAGTTATTTAACAAAAAGGCTATGGACTGATTTAAGATGGCCAGTGGATAAAGAGGATTCGTCAAAACTTTGAATTTTACTCTTGGAACATTTCCATATTCTGATACCAAATCTAAAAATTCTTTTAGCATCATATTTTCTCCTCCTAAAATATATCTTTCTCCTATTTGTCCTAATTCCATAGCTTGAAAATGTCCAATAGCTACATCATCAACATGAACAAAGTTAAGGCCAGTACTAACATAAGCAGGCATTTTTTTTTTCAACATTTGAAGAATAATATTTCCTGTAGGGGTTGGTTTAATATCTCCCGGTCCAATTGGAGTTGATGGATTTACAATTAAACAGTTTAAAGATTTATTTTTTATATATTCATATACAATTTTTTCAGCTAAGTATTTAGATTTTTTATAATCACCCACCATATCAGAAAATTTTACTGGTGTACTTTCATTAGCCTCCTTATCTTTTAATATACCAAGTGTTGCAACACTAGAGGTAAAAACTAATCTATGATTTTTAATTTTAGAGACTACATCTAATAAATTTTCTGTTCCAAAAACATTTGATTCATATATCTCTGATGGTTTTCGTGCCCAAAGCCTATAGTCTGCTGCTGAATGAATAAAACTATCACATCCATTTGAAGCGTTCAAAATTGATTCTTTACTTCTAAGATCACCTCTAATTATTTCAATATTAAGATTTTTTAAGTTTGATAAATCAGAGTCTTCTCTTACAAAAGCTCTTACTTTATATTTCTTCTTTAGAGCAACCCTTGATAATGCTGAACCAAGAAATCCATTTGCACCTGTTATTAAAATTTTTTTTGGCATATAATAAAAATACTAAAGATTTAAAATGAAAAATTAAACTAAATGAAAATATCAATTAATAAAAAATATAGCTTTTTTTTAATATTTAAAGATAAAGTTAAAATTAATTTAACTTTTTTTTTAATTGTCTTTTTTTTTACTGAAATTCACTCTTCAGAAATACCTAAAAATAAGGTTTCTAACTTTCACGACGTTTTAATAAAAGTTAACTCTTTAGAAAAAAGTTTTGTAGATAGGCTTGAAATAATCAAAAAAGAAATAAATCAGACCTTTAATTACAAAAGAATGATGCAATTCATTTATGGAAGAAAATGGAATAAACTAGAATCAAATCAAAAAGATATCATTTCAGAAACTTTTCTTAATTTTATTTCTGCTACTTATACTAAAAGATTCCATATGATTGATGGGCTAAATTTTGAATATTTAGAATCAAAAAAGACGGATGATGGAATGATTTTAGTTAATACAAATTTACTAATACCAAATGAAGATTCAGTAAAATTTAAGTATGTTTTTATAAACGAAGAAGATGACTGGAAAATACTTGATATACTTATTAATGGGACAATTAGTGAGATTGCTACAAAAAAATCAGAATATAGCAAAATCATTAAATCTGAAGGAGTAGATGGTTTAATTAAAAAATTATCAGAAAAAACTAATAACTTAAATTAATCATTTTTTCTAATAAGCAATTCTCCTAAACCAAAATTAATTCTGTTACCAATATATTTTTCAAAAACAAAAAAATTTAGTTTTTTATCAATTTTATTTTTTATTAAATAATTTGATAATATCGAAAAAAAATTAATTTCTTGAACTCCACAACAAACAAATGATTCATCTATTTTTTTGGGCTTTTCTGATAATATTATTGTTCCCCTCTTCATTCCAATACAAAAAGAATTATTAATTTTCCTATGAATGATAATAGTTCCTGCAATCAAATTATTTGCACAAAAATCACCTACATTTTTTCTCACAATAATTAAACCTCTTCTCATATACTGGCCAAGATAATTTTTAGCACTTCCATCAATACATATTACTCCACCGTTCATTCCTATTTTTTCACCATAAATAGCAGAACCAGCGTAGTCTCCTGCATTATTCCTTACAAATATTTTTCCACCTCTCATCTGACAGCCAAGAAAATTATTACACGATCCATTAAGATTAACTACACCACTTTTCATTTTAAAACCTAAAAAAGAACCAACATCTCCATTAATTTCTAAATAATCGTCCTTCCATTCAGAACCTATATTTTGAAAAAAATTATTAGCACTTTTTATTAAAACTTTTCTATTTTTGATATTTTTATTTTCTTTAATCATAACATTAAACATTGAACCTAATCTCTTTTTTTGTGAACCATAATTTAGTTCAATTGAATTTATATAATTTAGAGAAAATGGTTTTAGATTAATTTTTGAAAAATTTTTAAAATCAATATCTTTTTTAATATCTATTTTTGGCTTTAAAATTAAAAAATTCATTTAATAACCTTTTTTAAGTGAAAATGATATGGACCTAGTTTACCTCCGTAATTTCCTGCTGAAATAGCTTTAACCCCAGAAGATTTTCCCAGATTGATAATTGATTTTATTCCAACTTTTATGGCTAAACTTATATCCTCTTCAGTAATACCATCAATCACAATTTCTAAAACAGACATTACGTCAGATTTTAATTTTGTTTTCACTAGACCTTTAATTGATGGGCAATATTCAAAATTTGTTGAAGCTATAAGTGCTTTATACTTTGATCCTACTTTAGAACCAGATCGAACAACACCACCAGGAAATGGTAAAATAACATTGGGAATACTATTTATAGCCTTGACTGCAACTTCGGAGGCCCTCAATGCATCTTTATTTGATTTAGCTAGAATTAGAAAATTACCCCCACCAATACCTGACATCTGATAAGCAAAATCTTCACAAATAAATTCGCCATCCATAACAGGGATTCTCCAAAATCTGTCTTCATCAATTTTTTTTGATATTTGATAACCATCACCAAAAAACCTTAATGAACTCCCAAGTTTTATTTTTACCGAACTCTTATTTCCAGAAAATAATGCAGATGATGGTGAAGTCATAACACATTGACCAGCTCTAGTTAATACTTGCTTAGAAAGTTCTTTTGAAGACATTGAGAATATTAAAATAGACACTCCTGGTCTATTATCTGGTGTATCTTTAATACTCATTTTTTTTTCTATTCCAGCTTCACAGCCACAAGCAATAACAGATGTAGCAAAACCTGTAAATGCTATTGCTGCATTCATAGCCCATTTTAGATTTTCAGCTGTTATAATTAATCTTGTACATTTCATTGGAAATGCTTCAGCAAAAGTATCCCATATTTCAATATTATTAATTCGCATAATTTAATTTCCTAAAGATAAAAATATATCTTTAATACTTGGATATTTTGAATCTTTAAGTTTATTTAATTTTATTACACAAGCTCCATCACCTCTAACTATTAAACCATCAGAATCTATTCCAGGTGTTGAAACGGGAATATAAACATCAAATTTTTCTCTATTTAAAATATTTGGATTGCCAATAAAAATATTTTTTTTAAAAAAATTTATTTTTGGTTTTAAGTCAAAACAAGAAATATAAAATTGTAATTCTTTAGAATGCTTAAATGAATTACTATTATATTCCTCTGGGTTGTAAATGGGACCATCATCAGTAAAATTAACTCTTAATGGAAAGCCAGTTTTCCACAATGAAGTTTGTATAGCCCCTGCTGAATTACTCCCTCCTCCCAAAGGCAAAATACTAAATTTATAATTTCTACTTAAGATATTAACTAAATTAAGAATTGATTGATTTAAAACTTTATTTATCGTTCCAGCCTCAAAAACTATAACTCCATATTTAGATTTAACTATGTCAGATATTATTAATGTATTTTTTTTCTTAAAATTCTCATAACTATTTTGCTTATTATTTTCTTCAAAGAAATTGCTTAGCATATTGATTTTTTTATATATAGAACTCTCTTCATGAAAATTTAAATTTTTTTTTTTATCTTTAAAAGTACTATCAATAAAATATATTTTCTTCTTTTCCTTTGAGTTTCTGATCAAACTAACTAATTTAGAATTTTTCAATTCTTCACGCAATCCAACAAAAATTATAAGATCAGCTCTATTTTTTACTTCTCCATAAGAAGATAGACTTGCACCATTTCTTTGAAAACATGAAAAAAAATTTGCAATATTTTCACCATACATATGATCAATTGAGGCATTTTTAAGCTCTGCAAAATCAAATAATCTATTCATTGATTCCAAATCGCAACTAAGTCCGTCTATATGAATGCCATTATTTAGATAAACTAATTTTTTTATTTCTTTTATTGCTTCATTTAAATTAACATTTTTACCTTTTATCATTGGTTGAATATTATCAGTTAAATTATCAATATTAGTTTTTAACTTTTCACAAATATTAGTTTTTTTTTCAAAAACATATTTAAGTTTAGAAGACTCACAACCAAAATGACAAAAAGGGCAAACAAAATTCTTGTTAAGTTTCATTATTCATACATAAATATCATGAGTTTTTAACATAGGAAAACCTAGGGTCTTCTGGAGTTCCTTCAAGATAATCATTATTTTTTTTTGGATTCCACAAAATAACTTCTTCAATTTTTTTTGCAAGTTCAAAGTCAAGATCAGTTATTCCTTTGTGTGAATGTGTCATTAATTTAACCTCAACAAAAGCATAAGAAACAACTAAATCTGGATGATGCCAAGCAACTTCAGCTAGATGTCCTATGGTATTAACGACTATTAGAGTTGATTTCCAACTATGGGTTTTAAAAGTTTTTCTTAACCATTTGCCATCATAATTCCAATCTTTTAAAAGCTCATTAATTTTTTCTTTTATCTCATTTTCGTTATAAACTTTAATATCTTTCTTAACCATATATTACCACCTACATTTTTATTTTTTTTTAAATTAAACTATCTTTATAATAATAATACAATAACGTCATTTTTAAGTAATTAAAAAATGTATTAAACTTATGAAAAAAATTTTTTTAAACTCTCCTGCAAGAATTCATCTAGGGTTTTTAGAATTAGACCCTAGATCAAATAGGAATTTTGGAAGTTTAGGCCTCGCAATAAATAGCTTCCCAACCATTATTGAAGGAAATTTATTTACTAAAAATATAATTAATAAAGAAAAAGAAAAATTTAATGAAATAATTACTAATATTAATAGTAGATATGAAATTCAGCCGTGTAAAATAAAAATTAACAAATCAAGCCCAGAGCACTCAGGTCTTGGTTCAGGGACCCAATTATCATTGTCAATTGGAATAATACTAACAAAACTGTCACAAAAAAAAATTTCGGTGAATCAGGTTGCTAAAATTCTCGAAAGAGGTAAAAGATCTGGTATTGGAATTAACTGTTTTAAAAAAGGTGGATTTATTATTGATAGTGGAAAAATTAAAGGTAAAAATAACGTACCTTCCATTATATTTCATAATAAATGGCCAAAAAATTGGAAGTTAATACTGATTATTGATAATAATGCAAAAAAAATATTTGGCAAAAGAGAGTCAGAAAAATTTAAAAAATTAAATAAAGTAAAATCTAATTTCTCTTCTCAAAACTGTAAATCTGTTTTAATGAAAATTATGCCATCAATAATAGAAAAAAACTTTGCTGATTTTTGTTCTGGAATACAAGAAATACAAGAAAATACTGGACATGCGTTTGCTGAATTTCAAGGGGGTATGTACTCAAGTAAAAATGTTAGGAAAATTTTTAATGAACTTGAAAAAATGGGTATCAAAGGTTATGGTCAAAGCTCATGGGGACCAACTGGTTTTGTTTTATGTGAAAATGCTTTAGAACAAATATCATTAATTAAAGAAATTAAGAAAATTTTGAAAAAGAATTCAATTAAAAACATAAATCTTTTAAAAACAGAAGGAAGAAATTATGGCTATAAATTTGGATAGGAGAGAATTAAGTTAATGACGAAAAAAAATATTTTACATATGCTAAGCCCTCAAGGAAATGTTAGCCCTTTTGATGTTAATATGGCATGCGATGCAGGTTATGATTTGGTTATTCCATATACAAATGTAAATTTAACGGACATAAAAAGTTTAATTCAAGATGCAATCTTTTCTCGATCATTGTCCAACGCAAAAAAAACAGGTATTTTTATTTGTGGAAAAGATGCATCCCTTGCTTTAGACATGCTTGATATGGCAAAAAAATCAATGGTTCCACCATTTGAAATCTCTGTTTTTCCTGACCCCGCTGGATCTTTCACTACTGCTGCAGCCATGGTAGCATGTACAGAAAAAACCTTAAAAGAAAAATTCAATACTAATTTAAAAGGTAAAAATATAGTTATTTACGGTGGAAAAGGTATTGTTGGAGGAATTTCATCAATAATGTGCAGCAAAGAAGGTGCAAAATGTACTATAGTTGGGTATGATGGAATTGAAAATGTAACAAAAAAATCACAAGAATATAAGAATAGATATGGAGTGAATGTAATTCCCGGGGATGGCTCAAGCGATTTATTAAATGCCAGTTTTCTTCCTGATGCAGATATTATTTTTTGTGCAGCTCGAGCAGGAACTCAAGTAATTAGTTTAGAGCAAATGAAACTAACTAAAGATTTAAAAGTTATTGCGGATGTTAATGCTGTCCCTCCCGCTGGTATAGAAGGAGTGTCGATTGATGATAATGATAATGAACATCCATGTGGTGCTTTATCTATTGGACCATTAACTTCGGGTGACATAAAAGTGAAAACACAATATAAAATGTTTGAAGATATGTGTAATTCTGATGTGCCACTATATTTAAATTTTGATAAAGCTCTTAATACAGCTAGAGAAATTTTAGGATTATAAAAAATAAATACTTAAAAAATAAAGATATTATTATCATCTCTAGTTCTTGCGAAGATCTTGCTTGGGCACTAAAGAAATGTGGATATAGAATTTTTTCAATTTCCTTATACCAAAGTTCTAAATTAAAGAAGATATGCGAGAAATGTTTTCTAATAGAAAGTTTTGATCAGGAGTTTATATACAAAATTATTGAGAAAATTGATCCCTTAAGAAAAAAAAAAGTTCTCATAGGTTCTGGTATTGCAGAAAGAATTTCAGACTATGATTTTATTTCCAACAGAAAAAATTTAGGTAATAATATTGAAACACTTAAAAAAATTAATAGTGTGGAAAGACTATATAAAACTTTTGAGAATAAAAATATTCCTCATCCACAATTGAGTTTATCGTTGCCTAAAAAAAAATCAGATTGGTTATTTAAAGATACACGTTCTGTGGGAGGAACTTTAGTTAAAAAATTAGATGAGAATTTTAAAAAAAAATTTATTAAAAAAAATACCTTTTTTCAGAAAATTATAGAAGGTCGTATTATTTCAGTTCAATTTTTTTCAAATAAGTATAATTTTAATATTTATTCTGTTTGCTCTCAATGGTTTAGTAAAACAGAAAAAATTCCTTTTCTTCTTGAAGGAATAGTAACAATAAAAGATCCTAAAGAATTAATTGAAAAAATTAGACCAATTATTGAAAAAATAGTAAGAGCAACAAACTTAAATGGATTAAATAGCATTGACTTTATTATTCATAATAATGATTACGATAACATTAAGGTGATAGATATTAATGCTCGCCCAGGTTTATCAATAAATTTTTTATCAAAAATATACAAGGAAAAATTATTTAGTAAAAATACCTCCTTTATTAAAACAGATTTTTATTATTCAACAGCAATAGTTTACTGTAATAAAAAAAAAATCTTTGATTCTAAAAACATAAAAAGGTTTAATAAAATTTCAACATCAAAGAATTTCTCAGAGTTACCAAATAGAAATATTTTGATGTCAAAGTCAGAACCTTTATGTTTAGTTCATGCAAAATCCAAAAGTTTAAAGAGAGTAAAAAGTAAAATTAAAAAATTATCTGAAATTATAATAAAAATATAAATTGACTAGGGGACGAAAAATGACAGAGAAAGTTTTCAGTATTAATAAAACAACAGAAAAACTTATTGATAATTTAATTAAGAATAAAGAAAAATTTAGACTGCAGGTTTATAAAGGTAAATTGAATTGTACAATAATTGATGCAGGAATAAAAACAGACGGTAGTATAGAATCAGGAATTAAAATTTCTGAAATTTGCCTTGGAGGGTTGGGTAAAGTTGACATAGTTCTTAATAATATTTCATCTAAATCTAGATGGAGTGTGAATGTAAGATCAAGCAACCCTGTTTTAGCCTGTCTTGGTTGTCAATATGCTGGATGGAGTTTGCAACACAAAGATTTTTTTTCATTAGGTTCAGGACCTGGAAGATCATTAGCACAGAGAGAAAAAATTTTTAAAGAACTTAATTATATAGATAATCATAATAAAACTGCTCTAATTTTAGAGGTAGATAAAGAACCTCCAATTGAAATTATAAAAAAAGTAAGCAAGGATTGTAATGTTGAAGAGTCTAAAATTATTTTTATTTTAACTCCTACAACAAGTATGTCAGGAAATATTCAAATTGTTTCAAGAGTGTTAGAAGTAGCATTACATAAAGCTCATGAATTAAAATTTCCTCTTGAGAGAGTTGTTGATGGGATGGGCACTGCTCTTATACCTCCAATTGCAAAGGATATGATTACAGGCATGGGTAGAACTAATGATTCTATTATATATGGAGGAGAAGTTTTTTTATCTATTAAAGGACCTACTAATGACATAATTGAACTTGCTAAACAATTACCAAGCAGCAACTCCAAAGATTATGGCAAACCTTTTAAAAACATTTTTCAAGATTATAAAGGGGACTTTTACAAAATAGATGGAATGCTTTTTAGCCCAGCTAAAATTATAATTAATGCACTTGAAACAGGTGAAACTTTTTGTTTTGGAAACATTAATAAAGATTTAATAGAAAAATCTTTTTTTTGATATGACGACAATTTGTATCATTAGTGATATTCACGATTGGCACTCTAAGGTTTTAAAGTTAGAATTAGAAAAAAAAAATTGTAAAGTTTATTCTTATACATTTTCTGATTTAAGACTTATTCTTTCAAGAACAAAAAGAATAATGTTTTTTAAGAAAAAACTAAAAAAATTTGATGGTATTTGGGTAAGGTTTATATCTAATGGAACGATAGAAGAAATAACCTTTAAACTAACTATTCTTCATCTTCTCAAAGATTCTGGAATTTATATTCATAATTCAGCTGGAATAATAGAAAAAACTGTTGATAAATCTAGGACTTCTGGCATTTTGAAAATTAATAATTTCGATACTCCAAATACTTGGGTCTTCAGTGAAAGAAATAACTTTTTAGATACTAAAATATTCTTAAATAAAAAAAATCTAATTTATAAACCATTATTTGGTTCTCAAGGTAAAGGGATTAAAATTTTAAAAAATAAAAATGAATTTAACAAAATAATACCTGTTGGAGGTATTTACTATATCCAAGAATTTATTGGAGATATAAATGCAGAAATATTTTGGGATTTAAGAGTTTTAGTTAGCAATCACAAGGTTATATCTGTAATAAAAAGAATTTCACAAAACTTTATAACAAATGCCTTCCAAGGTGCGAAAATTGAAAAAATAATTTACGATAAAAAAATTCGTGAAATTTCAATTAATATTTCAAAGTTATTTAAACTTGGATACGGAGGCTTAGATTTAAAAATTGATAGAAATAAAGTTTTTATACTAGAAATAAACAGTATTCCATCCTGGAGAGCAATACAAAGCGTTGAGGAGAAAAATATTACAGAAATTTTAATAAATGATTTTTTAATGAATATAAAAAAATTTAATAATGTCAAAATTTAAAAATAATAGTCAACTTATTAAGAAATTATATTTATCATCTTGTTTTGAAGAAATATATTATTTAAAACCTGGAAATGTATCTGTCAAATCTCCTATCTTAGGTATGGAAAAAAAAAAGTTTTATCGCGCAGCTGAAATTTCAGGAGAAATTTTGTCAAATAAAAATATTAAACTGGGAAAGTCAATTTTTTTAGCTTGTAAAAAATGCATGACAGAACTTAATACTAATTATAACCTTGGCATAATTTTATTAACTGCACCAATAATAAAAACTGCAATCGAAGGTTTTATTTCTTATAATCAAATAAGATCAAGTATCTCTAAAAAAATTAGTGAAATAGATAAACAGGATGGTACCTATATTTTTGAAGCAATTAAAATATGTAATCCTGGAGGAATCAAAAACTATAATGGAAAAGCAAATATAAATAATGATTTTGCTAAGAATTATAGTTTTCAAGAGATTATGAAAATAGGTGCTAAACATGATAGAATCTCTCGATGTTATTATAGTATTTTTCAAGAAATTTTTGAATTTGGGTTATCATACCTTACAACAACGAAAAAAAAATTTTCAAAGGAGTTTTCAACTCAATGTCTATATTTAAAATATTTATCGAAAGACCCGGATAGTCATATACAAAGAAAATATGGTCACTGTAAAGCTGATATGATTAAAAAAAAAACTTTTTGGATATCAAAAAAAATAGTTTTGAATGAAAGTAAAAAAAATAAAAAAAAAATAAAAGAACTCGATAATTATTTAAAAAAAACACATACCAATCCGGGAACATGTGCTGATTTAACAGTAACTACCTTGCTAATAGATAAATTAACAGATATAGTAACAACTTCTGGTTTAAATAAAATTTAAACTAGTTAATATTAATTTTTTTAATTTAAATTTTTGGAGGAAAAATGGCAAAAATTAATAAAATGTTAGTTGGCGAATCTCTTCTTGGAGATGGAAATGAAGTGGCTCATATTGATCTTATAATTGGTCCCAGAGGTACAGCTGCTGAAACTGCTTTTGCAAATAGCTTAACCAATAACAAAGATGGTTTTACTGCATTATTAGCAGTTGTTGCGCCTAATCTTATGACTAAACCTGCGACTTGTATGTTTAACAAAGTAACAATTAAAGGTGCAAAACAAGCAGTTCAAATGTTTGGACCTGCTCAACATGGTGTGGCAAGAGCAGTTATGGACTGTGTTGCTGAAGGAACTATTCCTGCCGCAGAAGCTGATGATTTATTTATCTCAGTTGGTGTTTTTATTCACTGGCTTGCAGAAGATGATAAGGCAATCCAAGAGAATAATTATGCTGCAACAAAAGAGGCGATTGAAAGAGCTGTTTCTGGTTCTCCAAAAACAAGTGAAGTTGTTGATTCATATAAATCAGCAGAACATCCTTTTGCTGCCAAGTGAGACTCATCCAACATGAAGTCATCTAATGATAGTAAAAGTAATACAGGATGGCTATCAAGGTTGTTCTCATTTTTTAAAAATTAAATTCTAGGGACGTAACTAGTCCCTAGCATTAATTCTTTAATATTTAATAAATTTTTGTGTATTAAAGAAGATAACAATACACCTTTATAACCTTTTCTTTTAATTTGTAAAAGATCACCACTATACCTAATACCACCTGCAATATAACTTTTTTTTGGGGGTATAAATCTGCTAAACTTTTCTAATTTTTTCCAATCTACACCTCTCCCGCCAACCCTATTAACAAACATTAAAATTATATCAGAGTTATAATATAACTTTTTAAACCATTTATTTTCAGTGCCGTTAAAATCTAATGATATTAGTGATTTTCCTTTATTCATAAATGTGTAAAGAAACCTCTCATTAAATAAGGTTTCAGTTCCAATAACTGCTTTCCATTTGATTGATAAGTTGGAAGTATTACCTAAAAATATATCAAATTTTCTTAACTTAGCTGGACAACTAAATCCAGCATCAATCCAAAAAGAAATTGATGAGTATTTTAAAATTATATTTTTTAATAAATACCAATTTTTTTTTGAACCACTTATTGAATCTAAGTCTGCGATGTAAATAGTATTTATATTTAATTCTTCAACTAAAAATTTTATATAAAAAAATGGATCAGAATAATCTTTAGTATTTTGAATAAGTGGTTTATAATTGCCTCTTAATCCGGCAAATGCTTTTACAACCCTTCCATTTTTAAAATCTATTGCTGGTATAATATTCATAAAAAAAAACGATAATATGACAAATATAGTTCTTCTTGAGTATTTGTCCGCAAAACATACTAAATCTGAAGGCCAGGAACAATCTTTATTAAAAGAAGGATTAAGAATGGCCAATAATTTAATTTTAGATTTTAAAAAAAACCCAGAAGTTAAAAAGATTATTGTAGTTAGAAATAAAGGATTAAGATGTAAAGAATTAAAAAAAGTACTTTATTTAAAAACAAATTCAAAATTTAACCTTGAAAATTTTAGTCGATCAATAAAAAAATATAACCCTAAAGTCATTGTTATTGCACCTGAAAATAATTTTTTGCTTTTAAATATTATAACAAAATTAAATAAATTAGGTCTTAATGTAATAAATTCGAATTCAAAAAGTCTTAAAATATTCTCATCAAAAATTAATACATCAATAGAATTAAGTAAAAAAAAAATTCCTTGCATCGAAACATATAAAAATATTAATGAAATTAAAGAAAAAAAATCAAAATTTATCATTAAACCTATTGTAAGCTGTGGTTCTGAAAATACTTATATTGTTAAAAATTTTATGGAACTAGAAACTAAGTTAAAAGAAATTGATTTTCCCTATATAATACAAAAATATAGAAAAAATCAGACTGGAAGTTTTTCGATGCTTTGTCATAATGGAAATAATTTATTACTTTCATGTAACGAACAGTTAATAAATATAAAGAATAATAATCTTAAACAGGTCGGAATTATTGCTGGTGGTTATGAAAAATACAGAAAAGAATTTCAAAAATTAGCCAATCAATTAACTGATAAATATAAAGGTCTTCTGGGTTATGTTGGCGTGGATGTTCTTCTGCATAATAATATATGGAAAATAATAGAGGTAAACTTGAGATTTACAAGTTCGTATAATGCATTAAAAAAAGCATATGGAGTTGATCGTATTAACGAAATAATTAACTTCTACTGTAATAAAAAGATTAATAAAAATAAATTAGTTAAAGAAATTAAAAAAGTTAAATTAATTTTCTAAAATGATTAAAAAAAATATTCACTTTCTTGGAATCGATATTGGAGGAGCACATACTAAATTAATTGGACTTGATAATAACAAATCAATTATTTTTGTTAATCAACTTCAATTTCCAATCTGGAAAGGTACTGAAGATTTAAATAAGTATTTTAAAAAAATTAATAAATATGTTGGAAATATAACATGTGGAATAACGATGACTGCAGAATTATGTGATAACTTTAAAGATAGACTTATTGGTGTTAAAAAAATTTTAAAATGTACCAAACAACTGAAGATGAAGAAATATTATTTCTGCAATCAAAAAAATAAATTTTTAATTAATCCAGATTTAAAATCTATAGCTTCAATGAATTGGCTAGCTACTGCAGAGTTTATTAAAGAAAAAGTTTCTAATTGTATTGTTGTTGACTTTGGTTCTACTTCGACAGATTTAATTTTAATAAAAGACAAAAAAATAATTAATAAATACTATGATGATTTTGGAAGATTGAATAATTCTGAACTAGTTTATACTGGTCTAACAAGAACTCCAACAAACTCTTTAACAAATAAAGTAAAGATTAATAATAAAGATTTTCATTTAATGTCTGAATTTTTTTCTAATACAGCAGATCTATATCGCATTAACAAACTTCTTTCTAAAAATATGGACCTTTATCCTGCATGTGATTTTAGAAGTAAATCAATTAAGAATAGTTATAAAAGATTAGCTAGGAATTTTGGCATTGATTTTAAAAAAAAAGATTTCAACTTTATTCATAGTCTTTCAAAAAAACTAGTTTCCATTCAATTAAATAAAATTTTTACAGAAATTAATAAATTAAAAAAAAAAAAATAGTGTTAGATCTGATTTTCCTTTAATTATTTGTGGAATTGGAAAAGAAGTAATGAAAAAATATTGTAAAAAGCAAAAGATTAAAGTCATAGACTTTAAAAAATTCCTTAAAGGAAATAATAGTAAAATAAATGAAGCATCATATCATGCTCCAGCTACCTCATGCGCATTAATGGTATCTGATTTAAATTGATCACTTACTTTTTGAACTAAATCTTCTGAAATATCTAAGTTTCTATTATTTCTATCACAAACAGCTGATCTTAATCCTATTAAATGAGGACTCAATGATAAAAGAGTTTTTATCTGAAAAGATTGAATTTTACCAGCCAGGCCTACTTTTAAATTATTTTTTTTGATATTTTGCACAAAATAATCTAATTCAGAAACTGAAAAAATATCTAAAAGCCCTCCAGATTCTTTATTTAATGTATCCATTAGAATAATTTTGAATCTAGATTCTTTTAACTTGAAACTATTTTTTATAAAAAAATCTAGTAAGTTTTTATTTTCAGCAAAGAAAACACCAACCAAATTAGTTTTTAAATTCAATTTTTTTAATAAGAGAAATAGTTTGTTTATATCTTCAATCTTTTTATTAAAAAGACCTATTTTAATATAATCTAGCCCTAAATTATCAAATTCCAATAAATTACTTATTATTTTTTCATTTGTTATGATATTTCCAAGAGTTGCACTTAAAATTTTTTTAAATTTATACTTATCAATAACTTTAACTATATTTTTCTTGTTCCAAGATCCAAGAGGACCTAAATCTGGCATTTTTAGATCTACAATATCTGTATATTTTATAATTTTTTTAATTTCTAAAATATCTTTAACACTGATTAAGAGTTTAGTTTTTATTTTTCAAACTCCTATTTATGTATTCAGTAATTTTTTCCCAAGCAATCAATTCTCTTTTTCCTGATGTCTTTTTTACAGAAATTGACAGATATTTAAGTTCTTTTAAAATTTTTTCTTTTTTAAGTAATTTAGTTCTTGTTGCAAGTATACAAGCTTCAATTATTGCTGCTTTAGATCTGTTCATACCTCCAAATGGCTTGCAATTTTCGGAATATAAAATTTTACACTTAAAAGTTGGTCTATTTTTATCCTCAGAGTATTTAACGACTTTAACTTCATCGTAACTTAATGCATCATTAATAAAAAAACATTCAATTTTTTTACATTTTTTTTTAATAAATCTTTTTTTTCCAACGATACAGTTAACAAAAACTAATGCATCATCAATATAGTTAACAACTGCACATTTATTTAAGATTAAGTTGTTGAGAGTTAAAGATGGTCTATATGGAGAGATATATATATAATTTGAAGTTTTTTTAATGCCAAAGGGGGCAATATTTAATTTACCCTGACTATCTAAAGATGAGATTATGGTTTCTATTATCATTTCTTTTTTTGGGTTGATTTTAGATCAGGTCTTCTATTAAGATCTTCTTTTTTTTTTTCTACCGCAACTCCCCAGTCAAGCTCATTATCTTGATTGTAATTTTTTCCTAATTGAAATGCTATTTGAGCTCTTGCCAACTCTACGCCTAAGTAGAATGCATGACTTGGATCATCTCCAACTTCTAATGAATCGTAAAATTCAAAAGGATCTAATCCAGTTAAAAATATTTTTGAATTAAAAGTATTAATTCCATCTTTAGATAAAAGAATTCTATAATTCTTATCTTTAACTAATGATTTTATATAATTTATTTCATCCTTTTCTAATCTTGACGGTTTTTTCTCCCTTAGACACATTAAACCTTTATCTATACCGATAGGTAATCTTTGATTGCTTTTTGCAAAAAACATCAACTTCCTTGCTCTATCTGCCTCTTTAATTGCATTCCTACAATGGTTGCTAACTTGAACTACTAATACACCCTTGACATTAAGCTCAGATACTAAGCCCATTAAAACTGTAGTAACCCCTGCCGAATCACAATCAGTTAATTCTGTTAAATTTCCAATACCCATTAAAATATCAATTTTTGGAAATTTTTTTCTTAATTCTTTATATCTAGAAATTGATTCTAAAAAACCATAATGAATAGGGTCTAAAATTGGATCGGCAAAAAACTTTTTTTTCTTAGTTAAAAACTTATTTATTAATCTTTCTAATGAAGACATATCACCTGATTTATTTGGAATAAGTACTGGAGTAGATTGAACCTCATCCATAACAAAAATATTTTTTTCATTGATGCTTAATAGATAATCTGCACCTGCTTTCCCACCTCTAATCAATTCCTCAGAGTTTGCAGAGTCAACAGAAACTGAAAACCCTTCTTTTTTTAACTTAAAAATTACTTCTTCAAGGTGAGGAAAATAAGTATCAGGCATACAACCCAAATCAATAATATTAGCACCATCTTTTTTATATTGTTTTGATATATCCATTATCTGACTAACGTTTAAGATTGAAGCATCAACAATTTCAGAAAAAATCATACATTCATAATCTTCTATATTATTTTGATAACTATCTAAGCCAAAATAATCTGGTAAATGTCTCAGATCTTCAGGACCTCTTTCAACTGGAATTTTAAAATATTTTGATAATTTATCTAAATCACCTCTAAACTTGCCTGGAACAATAATTTTATCTACATCTTGCTCTTGTTTAATTCTTCTCATTATTATATTTTCAGACATTAAAGCTGCAACACTTACTCCTATTTGGTTTATTCTATAACTAAAATCAGGTTTCATATCTTCAAGAATCCTTTTAAGTTGTCTTTCAGCTAGTTTTCCAGTTAAGAATAAGATTCTTTCAGACATTTTTCTCTAATCAAAATTTCTTTCTTTAATTCTTTAAAACTTAATACTACTTTTGTTTTTTCAAATTTTTTTAATTTTTCTACATTATCAAGATCTATTTTTCGCGGAAAAACATCAACCATTCCCTTAGGAGATCTTGTTTTTAATTCTGGAGCTGAATCACAAGGAAAATAAATACAAGGTACTCTACATTTGCCAGATTGAGCAAAAACGTTTGTGGCTAAATTATCTGAAATACCAAAAACACATTTAGCAACAGTATTACTTGATGTTGGAGCCATAATTAATGTGTGATAAATCCCTCTATAAAATTGTCCAACTGGAACTGAACTGGCTGTATTATCTTTATAAATATTTATTTTTTCAGGTATATCTCCTTTTTTTTTATACATTATTAAAACTTCTTCAGCAGCTTTAGAAACAAAAAGATCTATATTGGTTAAATAATTTATTAATCTTATACTTTCGTTAAAAAAATGTCCTGAACCAGTTAAAACCCAAGCCCACCTTCTAATTTTTTGTTTATCTTTCATAAGTTATATTTTATATTTTTAATTTTCTTTAACACATTATACCAACTTTTTTCTTGTTCAATAATTTCTAAAATCTCAGGACCAATAATTTTCAGTGAATTATTTTTTTTTACATATTTTAGTATATTTTTATCAATAATTCCTTTTTTTTGTAAAACTTTAATTCTAAGATCTTTAAATGTTTTTAAGTTTATTGATTTAATAAATATAACTCCATCTGAACTCATTTTATTACTCAACCAGCATGCGATAGAATCTGAGGTTGAATCCCAATTTTTTTCATAAGAACTATTTCTACTGAGGTGTCTTAGAGGTAACCAAATTTTAATATTTTTTTTTGAAAGTAAATCAGAATATTTTCTTGTAACTCTGACAAAAGGACATGTTTTATTGATTAATTCTGCATACTGTTCTGTCGCTTTAATAGCCATATAGTTTGCAAATTCATCATCAAAATTTAAATATTTTTGTGATTTTCTCACTGCATCTGCAAAAATTCCACCACCAACTACCAATGTAATTGGTGTAGATCTAAATTTATTAAATAGTTTTAATAATTTTTTTAAATTTGGATTTGATAACCAACTTCCTCCAAGCTTTATTACCCACATGTATTATTTTTTTATTTTTAATAATTTTCCAACTTTTTTAGTCAAAACTGAATTATTTTCTCTGTAAATTTCAATTCCAACACTTTCAGTTTCTTTAAAAACTTCAAGTTTCTCTATTTTTACTCTTATGCTGAGAATTCTTTTTTCTGAGAAACATATCTTTGTAATTCTCTCTGCCAAAGTCTCTAAAAGTCCTATATGACCTTCATTAACTATAGATTTTATATCATTTACAATGTGTTCATATGAAACAACATTATCTATATTATCTTCAGTTTTTTTCAAATCATCAGAAACTTTTATACTTAAACTAATAGAAATCTTCTGTTTTTTATTCTTTTCAAAATCATGAATACCAATCAAAGCTTTAAGCACTAAATTATTTATTAAGATGTCGTATGTCTTTGATTTTCTTCTTTTATCAAAATTTTCAGGAACCCAAGAACCAGTTGATAAAGCTTTAAATTTTTTGTATTTTGTCATCATATAAATAAAGTATATAAATTCATGGTTGAAATATTATTACTAAATAGGCATAAAAGTAACATTATGAAGAATAAAAATAAATTAATTAAAATTTTTCTTTTGATATTGATTTTTTTATTGAGCTCAAATAATGAAACTAACGTCTTGTTTGCTCAAGAAAATGAAGTTGATTTTTCTAATGCAATTGATGGCGAAGAGAAAAGGGCAAAGTGGGGAACTGAAGAATTTAAACAATCACTAATTGACGAAATGTCATCTGCCAATGTAAAATTATTTATTGAGCCACATTTAGTTTCTATTGAAGAACCATCCAGAATTTTTTACAAATTTACGAAAGAATCTACTCGAGAGGATAATTTTGTTGGAAACGTAGTATTAAATATTGTTAAAATTGATGATGAAAAAAGAAAATACATTACTTTTAGATATTTAAAGGGAAGAAATAAGGTTCGTTTTCCTCCACAAATTGGTGCAAAAGGTAATCCTGTATTCATGCTTTTTTTTGAGAGAGATGCAAGGGATATGCAAAGATTAACAGGAGGCAATGCATTATTTTTCAGAAGCAGAATTAGGCATGCAATTGCTGCAACAGAAATTAAACAGACAACTATTAAATTTAAAGAAGAAGAATATCCGGCAACTGAAATTTATTTTCAACCTTTTTTGAAAACAAAATTAAAAAATAGAATATCACGTTACAAAACAAAGGAGTTTAGAGTAACTCTATCTGAAAATATACCTGGTCATATTTTTAAAATAGAAGCATACTCCAAAGATACTGAAGATACAAAGGACACTATCAAAGAAACTCTTATCTACCAAGGTACAAAGACCAATAAACAATTAAGAGAAAATTTTAAAGAAAAAAAGGAGAAAAACAAACTATGAAAAACAGCTCAATAATCATATTATTTATAATGTTTTTTACTCATATAATCACACCAAAAACATTGTATGCAAACGATAGTAAAAATGACTTCCCAACATTAACAAGATCAGAATTTGTTTTTGCATGCATGAGTTCGAATCTTAATAATCGAGATTACATGGCAAAGTGTTCATGTGCAATTGATGAAATAGCTAAAAGAATTTCATTTGATGAATATGCAGAAGCTGAAGCAATAAGTAGACTTCAATTAGGTAATAGTCCTAGAGAAGAAGCATTTAAAAGTGTAGGTCTTTCTAAAGAAAGAATGGACAAACTTTTTAGAGCACAAGCTGCATCTGAGCTTGAATGTTTTTAGATTATTTTAATTTGATGAACTGACAATCTGATTAACACTCCATTCTTTTGTGTATTTTTCGCCCATGCTATCGGTCACTTCAACTACTAAAGGTCCACCAGTATTAACATAATGAAATGTGAAAGAGGGATCTTCAGAAATTGATATATCAGAAGATACTTCCAAGATTATTTCATCATCCTGCCTAATGCTTACATTATCGATAAAATGTGCTGGTATTTCGGCACGAGTTAGCTGGTTAAACTGCAAACCAGAGAAATTTGGATGACTGATAATAAACTGTGCTTTATTTAGTCTACCTTCAGATCCTGTTTCAATAAGTTTCATCTTCATTTTACCCAATCGAGCCATTATTGTATCCATATCTGCTAGACTTGGAGCAGAGCAACCACCAGCAGCCTTAACAAAGTTAGCAACCATGAAATGCCTACCATCGTTCATTTCGGCAATTGCTCTAACATACGTATATTTATCAATTCTAATTCGAGTTGAGAAATTGGCAGAACCAGTTTTAAGGGACATATTAAATTTACCTACAACAGGAGAGGGATTTTCATCAATTACAATAATCACATTTTTAACATAGTTGTTGCTTTTTTGGTTTGTGTTAAATTTCAATGATATTGGAACAATAGCCGCATCATGAGCCCTGTAAGGTGTTACTAATTCCATAAAATCTTTTCCATCTAACAACTCTGTGCTATCATCATAAATAAGTTCTTTTAATTCATTATTCCATTTATCATGTGGTGGTAAGGAATCTTTTGAATTAGAATCAAAAGCTGTAAATAAAAAAACAAATACCAAAGATTTTGCAAAAATTTTCATCATATATCTTCCTCTAGAAACAAAAACGTTATTCGACAAATGTAGCACTATAATTCATAAATGCAATAATAATAATAGATGATAAGAATACTTTAGAGTTATCCACAACTTTTTTTAAAAAAAATTAATTTATAAAATATTGATTTTAAACAATTTTTTCTTAAAATGAATAAAAAATAACGATTTCGTTCATCTTATGTTCATTTTTTACTTGAATTTCTATTATTCATACATAATATAGCTTATAAGGTATGTAATACCTCGGGAGGAAATTACATTAAAATCTTATTAACTTAAGTTTTAGAGTTTTTTTTTCTCAACTTTAAACGGGCAAATTTTTTTTGCCTTAACATTAACCTAACTATAGGGAGGAATACTTTTATGAGTATTTTGAA
>MDTB01084243.1_pt1 | contig 23501 bp, 21 predicted proteins | sample 811161 | NCBI WGS metagenome assembly MDTB01 (sample SAMN05326650, study PRJNA326480) | marine metagenome | isolation source: seawater | place: Mediterranean Sea | collected 2009
CACCACGTTGATAGGCTGGATGTGGAAGCGCAGTAATGCGTGCAGCTGACCAGTACTAATAGCTCAATTGGCTTGATTTATGCACTGAAAAAAATTTATGTTAGATTGATATTAACAAAATACAAAAATGACAAACAACATTAAAAAAAGTTCATTCTTTTTTTTGTTCACCATCATCATTGTCATTATTCCACTTCTATTCATTCAACTCTTAAATTTTTTTTTTTCATCACCTCCAAGATATAATGAGTTAGTATTTAATCTTGATGAAGGCGATATTAGATATAAAAAAGAAAAGCTAGTTTTTTACAAATCAAAAAAATTTTTTAACGAATTAAAATATTTAAATGTTAACTCTAACGATTATAGACTATTAAATTATTCTGGCTATTTAGTTAATAGAAACTGTGGGAGTTTAGAGTCTGGAAAAACAGAATTATTTTATATTACTGATAAAAATGGATTTAGAGAAAATATTGACACACTTTATGATAAAACTGATTATATTTTATTAGGGGATTCTTTTACTGAGTCAATATGTGTTAACAAACCAAATGATCTAAAAAGTAATCTACAAAAAATAAATCAAAACATAAAATATTTAAATCTAGGAAGACAAGGAACTGATTATTCACAGCAACTGAACATTTTATTAAAAGTTACAAAGAATACGGAATTTAAGAATTTAATTTGGTTTTTTTATGAAGGAAATGATTACGAGACAAAACTTAAAGATTTAAATTTATTTGAATTCAATAAAACAACAGATAATTTTAGGTTTCAATATCAAGATCGAGATCTCAACAAAATAAATTATAACTTGTTTAATAATTTTGATATCAATCTTTCTTATAAGATCAGAGTTTTTTTAGCAGAGGCTTTAAGTGGAATTGGTTTTTTTGCAAAATATTTCAAAACTTACCCTCAATTAATTGATGAGGAGGATTATGATGATGCTCTTAAAATTGCAAACAATTATTTGAAGAATAAAAAAGTAAGAAATAAAGTAATTTATTACATACCTAGCTGGCAAAGACTCTCAAATTATAAATCAAGAAAATTTAGCTTTTATTTATCAAATCCACAAATAAAACAATTAGATCATTTAAAAAAAACAATAAAAGAAATCTCAGAGAAAAATGATTTTAAATTTATTGATGGAGAGGACTTATTTTTGAATTTGAATGATCCTCTTGAAGTATTTCATTATCGTTTAAATACACACTTTAATAATAAAGGCTATAAGTATTTAGCAGAAGATTTATATAAAAAAATTTATTTAAAACATAATGAATAAAATTAATAATTTGGAAAGTTTAAGGGGGATAGCGGCACTTGTTGTTGCTTTATTTCATCTCCCAGCATTAAGCTTTTATCATATAGAAAGTGGTTGGCTTGGTGTGTATTTCTTTTTTTCACTGAGTGGTTTTGTAATAGCTTTAAACTATTTTGAAAAAATTAAAGATTGGAATTCATTTATAAATTTCAAAAAAAAAAGATTTTTTAGGCTATATCCCGTACATATATTTGTTCTTATTTTGGTTTTATTAATTCAAACAGGAAAAATTTTTTTAGTAGATTTACTTGGAGTAAGTTATGAACAAAAAGCATTTCAACCATCAGAATGGTTTACAAAGCTAGATTTTTTTCAACACATATTCCTTACTCAATCAGTGACTAATTTGGGTTACCATCTTTCATGGAATGCAGCAGCTTGGACAATATCGACTGAATTTTATACTTACTTAATATTTTCATTGATAATTTTAAGCATTAAAAATAATGAAATTATTTTTTCAATTATTTTAATACTTTATGTTGTTTTTTTTGACTCAGTGGCAAATTTTTTGAAACCTTACATAAATTTTTTACTATTAGATTGTTTAAGATATTTTCTAATTGGCAGTTTAATGTATTTAATCTTTAAGAAAATTAAATTTAGGATTAATGATTTTTTTGTATTATCTATATTTTTTTTGATTATTTATTTTAATTTCTTATTTCCAAATTATATCATTTATCCTTTAATTGTATTAATAATCTCTATTCAAAAAAAAGAAAATTTTATTTTTAAATTATTAAATCAAAAATATTTAGTTTACTTTGGTACAATTAGCTACAGTTTTTACATGATCCATCATGTAACATTTTATATTTTTAATCAATTTTTAAAAATTATGAATATAAATTTTTATTCAGGAGTTGCTCAGTACAATTTTTTTTTAGACACAGTGCTTACAGTTTCATACATACTTCTTGGAGTAGTAGCATCAATTTTGATGTATAAATTTATAGAAAATAAAATAAGAATTAAATAAAGATTTAAAATAATCTAAAGTTGGTAAAATAATTTAGTTAAATTTTATTTTTAGAAGGCCTATAAAATTTCTTAAAATTATACCCAATAAATTTTTTAATTTATATCCCGCTTCTCCTATATTTCTAGAATAATGCTTGATTGGAACTTCATATATCTTTATCTTTTGAGCTTTACAAGTTCCAACAAAACCCCACCAAAATCCCTCTTTCATTTGCATTAATTTTTTTTTGTCTAGTTTTTCGTAGGTTTCTTTCAAACCTATTACAAATGGACAACTTGGGTCTCTCAAACCAGAGTTAAATAAAATATCATGATAAATTTTAAATAATTTACTATAAATTAACCTATTTAATGGATCTTTTCTTGGATTTCTATAACCCATTAGAAACTCATTATTTTTTGGAAAATTTTTTAAATTTTCCACTAATGACTCCACTTTAATCTGGTTATCGCTATCTGTACAAAGAATGTATTGTTTACTTGCAGCAAATATTCCATCATATACAGCTTTGCTGTAGCCCCTCCTTTCTAGCTGGCTTAAATTAACAATAGGATATTTTCTCTCTAATTCTTTTATTAAATTTTTTGTATTATCTTTACTCCCATCTTCAGCAATTACAAATTCATGATTGATGTTGTTTTTAATTAATTCAATACTCCAATCAGAAATTAATTTTTCAAGATTTTTTTCTTCATTATATACAGGAAAGATTATAGAAATATTCATAGTTTTAATTTATGCAATAATTATAATAAATTGTAATAATTTAATATGAAAAAAAATTACTTACTAATCATTTTTTTTTTATTAAGTTCTGCGCTATCCTATTTCATTGGCTATAAAGGATTTGGTATAAAGTATTACACATCTTTTAAGTGCAATTATATTAGTGGTGAAAGTAAAAATGTTTATTGTTCAAACTTTTCATATCAAAACACTACAAATGTTAATATACATGAACAACAATTAAAAAAAAATTTATTAGAGAATTATGATTCTGATCTTTTTACAACATCCTTAAATAAAAAGTATTTTATTAATGCTTTAGGTATCAACAATATTCCTGATTTTAAAGAAATTAAGTGCAAAAAGTCAGAAGCTACATTCGAGGAGTGCTATATTCAATTTGGAGATATTAATAAGATTTATTTTTATAAAATAAATAATAATTACAAAAAAACAATAGTTCTCTTGCATGGACATAATACAGTACCTTCTGATATTTTTAAAAATGATAAAATAAAAAAACTTTCACAAAAAAATAATATAATTGTTTTTTCTTCATTTACTAACGCAAACGATGCTCAAATAATTAGTGATATTTTGTATCTTCAAAATCAAAATTATTATGGTCTATATGTAAAAAGTATTTGTGAAGTTTTAAAATTAAATAATTCAGACTATTATATAATTGGTCATTCAAATGGAGCATTGATAAGTAAATTTTTAAACTCATACTGTCAATTAGAAAATATTAAAGTAATAATTTATAACTATTATTTTCCTTTTTATAAAAATTATTTTAAAAAAAGATTAAACAATCCAATACAAAATTATACTTATGAAATAAAATTTTTATTACCTTTGTACTTTTATTACTCCGATGCATTTTTTTTGTTATCGGGAAATTCAAAAACAATAATTTATCAAAAAAATTCTGTATTTGAAAATTCACAGATTAAAGAATGTTTAATGAGTTCTAAAAAATTACGAAAAATTAGCAATAACGATGTAACATTTATTTCAAACACTATGGGGCATTATTTTAATTTTGCATTGATTTCTTCTATTTTAGAAAAAGAAAATATTTCTTATGAAAAATTTATATTAGATAAGAATTGTTTAAGAGACAAAATAAAAAAAAATAATTAAGTACAATGTTTATTTAATGAAAAAAAAAGAATTATATCCATTATTTTATTGCATTTTTTTTGCTTTAGCATTGACAAATCATCATCCTCTTTACCCCAACACTTTTTTCAATAGTGCATATCTAATGACAGGTGAAATTAATTTAAACAACACAATGGGTTATTATAATTCACATATATGGGGTAATGCATATTCTATTTATTCTTTATTGATAGCATTTTTGATTAAACTAAATTTAGATATTTCCAAGATAGAATTTATTACCACCTTCAGTTATATATTTGTTTTCGTATTAGGTTTTTATTTAATTTCATTATCTATAACAAAAAAAAGATTTATTTCATTAATCTTAGCATCGTTAGTAATTTTTTTTGAAATTGATTTAGACACGATAGATTATAGAACTGGTTATTTTAATTATTCTGTTCAAGGAACAGTAGCGAATGCATATTTCATTCTTTTTTTAGGTCTTTTAGCTGGTAAAAAATATTTTATTGCTGGTTTTTTGGCGGCTAGTTTTTATTTAATTCATGCTGTAGTTGGAATATTTACACTTGGAACTTTAATTATAACATTATTAATTATTTTTTATTTTAATAAAATTCACATTAAAAAATTAACTTATGGTTTGTTGTTTGGTTTTATTTTTTTATTTATTAACTTAATTTTCAAACATTTTTTTCTTAAAAACTTGGGAATATCATTATTAGGATTTGAAAATATTGACTGGGATCTTTACAAAACATATTTGTTAAATTGGGATTGGCACAGATCACACAATTATTTTAGAAGATTATACCTGTTAATCTTTATTTTATTTATACTGTTTATTTTATTTTTATCTATAATTATCATAATAAAAAAAAAGTATAGAAATTTATATATCTTCAACATCTTCATTGTCTTGAGTGTAATTGAAGGTTTAATTTTATTTGTGATTTTTAAAAAATTTACATTCCCAAATGAAAATTCTGGTTTGTTTGATTTATTATTTGCAATCCCTATTCCAACAAGATTTTTAAATCTTACTTCAACATTTATCTTTATAATTTTTACATCTTATTGTATTTTTTTGACTGATTATTATAAGTATTTTAAAAAATATATAATTTTATTCTTAGTTTTATTTATTCCCACAATAATTTATTTGAAGGATGTAAAATACCAAACTCGTTCAGAAATATATAACAGTCATTTATCAATGAAAAAAAGTTACTATTCAATTAGTAAATTTGAGTTTTGGAATAAAATAAAAAAATTAGAAAATAAAGGTTCTTTTATTGTTCATTCAAATAAATATAATTATTTATTCACTGTTTTAACAAACAAACCTAACTTTCTCTTGTTTCCAAATATAGATATAGTTAACTATTTTCCACAATATGTTCCATTTATAGCTATGGCGATTAGTGATATATATAAAATTAATTTCGATAATCCTGGGCTTTGTAAAAGTTCTGGAGGATTACAATGTGACAGTGTTATTCAAGAAAATATTGCATCAAAAAGCAAAAATGAATGGATATTCATTTCAAAAAAATATGATATTCAAGGTATTATCCTTCCAGTAAATTGGAATATAAATTTAAAACCAACATTTATAGATAATGGGATGGTTTATTACGGGTTAAAATGAAAAATAATCATGATGATTTAAAAATATATGTCATTGGCACCGGATTTTCATCGCTTACCACAGTTCTTTATTTACTGTCTAAGGAAATTAAACCAGTTGTTATAGATATTGCCACTAATTATTCAACGGGAACATACAATCTTCCACTTTTAAAACCATATTTTTACAAAAAAAGAATTGAAAATTACTCTTTTTTTGGAGGGTTATCAAATGTTTGGAAGGGAGTAATTCAACAAAGTTCCAAAATTGAAAATGATTATCAAAATTTACAACATTCAAATCAACTTTTTAAAGAAATATATAACCTTCTACCTAATATGTATTTTTTTACCAATAAAGAGATTAGATCTAATATTTTTGAATTAAGACAAATTAAAAATATTGATGAAGTTTTAGAAAAATTGCACTCAGAAACAAGTAGCGTAAGTGAGCCAATTATTCTTTCAGGTAAAGATAATCACTGTGTACCATACAAAACTTCATCAATATTCCAAAACCTCATAGAAAAGAAAAAAATTGAATTAATAACTGGTGAAGTAATTTCAATTGGAGAAGAAAATCAAAATACAATTTTATTTTATAAACAAAGTAAAAAAATTTTTAAAAAAAAATGTAAATATGTTTTTTGTGGAGCAGGAGCTTTATCAAGCACTTCAATTATTAAAAATACATTAAAAATAAGTAAAAAAATAAAATTTGAAAGTAGTAATAAACATTTATTTATTTCCATTTTTAAAGATAAAAAAAAAATTAATAATTCTTTTCCAATTTACCAAGGAAAAATAATTAAAAATGGATATACAACAATTTATCTTCAAACATATCTATTATCTCAATTATTAGATCAAAGTTTTAAAGGATGGAAAAAAAAAATTATAAATTTTCTTTGTAAAATTTTACCAATGAAAAATTTAGCAATTTCTTATGTAAGTACAAACTCCGATAGTAAAAATAATAATTTTTTCAAACTAGTTAACAATATAAATAAAGAGCAAAATTTCTTTAAAGTAATACCAATTGGTATTAAACTACCAAAATTTGGTGGTAATCATTTTGGTTCATCTTTTAACTCAAATATTAAAGGAAATATTAAAAATATTAATAATTTTTCTGTAATTGATACTACAACATTACCCAAAATTTATTGTACACCCCCAACATTAACTTTATTGATGCACTCTCTAAACATAACAAAAAAAGTATTAAAAGAGTTATACCCCAATAACTAAATTTCTTAAAAAGAGAATTTTTCAGTAAAATTTAGATAAATTTTATGACCGATATATTTTGATCCAGCAGGAGATAAATGCATATTATAGGGTAAATGAGAGGGAATTTCCGAAATTTGATTAAATTTCACCAGATCTTCAATAGTTAGGTAGCAATTCAAATTTGATTGAAAGCATATTTCATTAAAAATTTGTTGTTGAATTTTTGAAAATTTGAATAACAGAGTCTTTATTTCATCATCATGAAAATTTGTGTGTTTATAACCAATGCCCGAGTAGGCAGATGGCAAATATATAAATATTATTTCTGCTCCATATTCATTAGATATTTTTTTAGATTTTAAAAAATTGCTCTTGAGTTTTTCTTTGAAAATTTTTTTATAATATGTATTTTTGTCAGATTGAACGAGTAATTCTGCATGTAATACCTCATCTAAATCAGAGTTAGCAATATTAAATTTTATTTTTTTATTTTTAACATTTGCAGTAAAACGAAAATCGTAACTTTTATTAATCTCATTTTTTAAAATCAATCTTAAAACATTATAAAAATTAGAAGATAAAAAAAATTCGTCAATTTTTTTGATAATATAAGTTTCCATAATTTTAAAACCTTTACTTTTAATGAATAATTTTTCTTTTTCGAGTGGTTCTATTAAATCTCTAAAATCATTACCTTCATAAAACCGTAAACAATAATTTTCGTATTATTATTAATATTTTTTACAATTTCATTATAGTACTCATCAGGGCCAACTGCATTAACGCCATAGTTAAATATGTGAGATTTATCTATTTTAGAATTTATGTTGTAAATCCATGTCTGTTCCGGTTTAATATCGAGACAAGATGTAAAGGAATCGCCTACGGCAAATATTAATATTTCTTTTTTTTCCCCAAAATTGCAATATTCATTTTCACTATAGTATTTTTTTGCTGTAGCCCCAAAAAATTGATCAATTTTTTTATATTGATAATTTTTTATATTATATAAATATAATGAACATTCTAAATCACTTTCAATATATTTTACTGAACATATCTTATTTATTATATTTCTTTTTAAATTTGAATCTGGAATAAAATATAAGTTTTTCTTCAAATAGGATTGATTGAAAATAAAGTATATTTCAAATAATAAAAAAATAATTAATAGAATAAAAATATTAATCAAAACTATAAATAAGTTTTTTTTTAATCTTTGATACATGTTAATGTTAACATTCTACCTAATATTCCTTTTAAATAAAAAAAATTATTTATAAAAAAAAGAAACTTTAAAATATAAGCCAAATTGATATTTAGTCTTATTTTATTAATTCTTTTTTGAGCTATAAATTCATTCAGAAAATATACATCGCAAAATAATTCATGCAAACTGCTGTTTGAATTTTCAAATTTAAAATCTAAAAATTTTTCAATATTTGTTGTTATAACTTTTGAGTCTTTTGAAAATATAAAATTTACAGGTAAATTTGCTAAATTTATTAAAGATTTGTATGGACCGAAGGGATTATCAGATATGACTAGTCCTAGTCTGATTATAGTTCCATTTTTCTCCCTTACTATCTTTTCGCATTCATATTTTATTTTTGAATAAAAAGAACTATTTGGAAATTTTGCATTAATACTTGATATGTAAAAGAATTTTGAATTATTTTTAACAGAAATATTTAAATATTTTTTTAAATGATTGATACTTGAGTTTATATCGTCTCTAATTATTGAAAAATAGATGTTAATGTGGGAATTTGTTGAATTTATCTCAAAATTTTCAAACGTATTTTCATCTGAATGAGTAAATTTGTTGACTTTAAAATCTTTATTTTTTAGTTCATTGAACAAATATTTAGCTATATTAGAATTAGCACCTATAAGGTTATAAATATGTTTCATAATTTGATATTAATTTTTTATTTACTGAATATATAGTTAAATATCAAAAAATAATAAATTACATGTATTTATTTCGACAATTAACAATATCTATATTTTTATGTGTAATTTTAAATTTAACTTATTTTTTTTTAGTTGAAGGAAAATTTAGCTTATATAAATTAATTCAAAAATCTGTTGGATATAATTATTTATCAGTTGAACCTTATTTGGTGAGATTGAAAGGAGTAGATTATTTTGAGCATAAATGTGAGGGTAAAAAATGTTTACCATTATCTACTGTTGATTATACAAGAATAAAATTTATTAAAAAAATTCAAAATCAACTTAAATCGAATGAAATAATTTTTCTTCCTTTATCTTTGAGTGATAATATTTTTTCTGATCTAAGGTTTTATTCTAATAATCCTATTTATATTGATACTAAATCCTTGGGCATATCTTATTACGCTGGTAAACCCTATTTTGAAAAATATAAAAAACGTTTTGATTTAGCATATGCATATGAATATTGTGGTAATTCGTTAGATCAAAAAGATAATAAAAGAGTAATCTATGTTAATGAAATACTATCACTTCTTGAATTAAACAAAAACTTAGTTTGTGATACATCAAATAATTTAGATCTAAAGTTTAAAGCAAATAACATAAAATATTTAATTGATATTAAAAAACCTAATATAAATTATTCTAAAAAAGTTTGTGAGGGAAAATATTGTTTATACAAAATAAAATAAATTTTAATTTTAAGCATATTGTTCTTTTTTCAATATTTTTTGAAATTATATTTTTTTTAAGAACAGGGTTAGTATACTCATATCCTAATGATCAATTATGGCATCATTTTTTTTTATACATTAAAGAGTTTTCCTTAGATTTAGATTTAATGTCTTTTGCTAATTCTGAGCAAAGAAGCTTATGGTTTTTTTTTATGGGAAATTTGTCAAAAATTTTTGACCCCTTGCAACTGTATTATATATTTATAATAACACAAAATTTTATATTTTTCTTAATTTGTTTTTTAATTTTTGATTATTTTTTAATAAAAAAAACTTTGCTGAATTATATTTTATTTGGTTTTGTAATAAGCTCAAATTATATTTTATTTAGTGGAAGCTTAGCATCATTTCATGAGATTAGTTATACATACAGGTCAACAGGTTATGTCTTAAACTTGTTGGCAATTTACTTTGTATTAAAAAACAAACCATATTATTCTATAATAATTGCTTTTGCTGGTTCTTTGATGCATCTTCCAATCAGCGTACCATTCTATATTTTTTTTATAACATTTATTTTTTTAAGAAAATATAATTTTAAGATAACCACTTTTTTTTTGATAAGTATTATTTTGTTATTAATTTTTAATTTATCACATGTCTCATTTATAAAAGACGAAGAATATTTAGATCTAGCAAAAAAACTAATGTATTTAAGACAATCATATTTATATATTGAAAATTGGAATACTGATTACACTTTAAGATATTTTTTATTTTATATTTGTTTTTTTACATCAATTATTTTTACTAGGAGTGTTTTAAAAAAATTCCTAATTATTTTATTTTTAATGCACTTATCTTATTTAGTGTGTGTTTATTTAACATATGAATTGCCTACTTTTTCTGTATTTAAACTTGGAAGAGAATTGCCATTTATATTTTTGGTATTTTTAACCATGATGATTAATTTCACTGATAACAATCTTTTTAATAATTTATTAATTTTTATTTCTTTATTTTCTTTGATTTTGTTTAGCTCATTATCAATTTTCTTAATTATATTTTTGATACAAATAATTTTAAATAAACATAAAATTAACTATACTTTCTCAAAACTTTACTCAAAATAAATAGAGACCAAATTTTTTTTTGATTATTAATTAAATTATCTGGCCTGTTTTCTAAAATACTATGTATTATTTTTTTATCCAGAAAATCGAGTTGTTTGTTTTCAATAATTTCATCTTTTATATTTTTGATATTATCAATAATTAAATTTTTAAATGGTAAAGCAAATCCATGTTTTTTTCTTTTAATAATTTTTTTTGGCAAATATTTTTCTGATAATTTTTTTAAAATAATTTTATTATTTAATAAATTAGTTTTTTTATTACTACTTAAAATAGACGAATATTTAATTAAATTATTTGTTAAAAATGGAGAACGGAGCTCTAACGAATTATACATAGAACTTCTATCACTTTTAAATAAAATATTATCTGGTAGATATGAATTAAAAAGAATATGTTGAGTTCTGTTAATATTATCTGTTGTTTGGTAATTTAAAAAAAGATCATTTATATCCTCTAAAATTTCACTTTCCTTAAAAGGTGTTTTAAAAAGTAAACTAAGATCATCTTCAGAATAAGTACTCATAAAGTAATTTGATTGAAATTTAGGATTTTTACCTAAACCAAGACTAATTTGTTTCAATAAATATCCAAGATTCATATAATTCTCTGAACTTTGAATATTACGATTTATAATTTTTCTCAAAATTTCTGAAAATTTGTTAGGAAATAAAGATATTAACTTTGAGAGTTTTGAAATTTTAAAATTAGGATATCCTCCAAAAATTTCATCTGCACCATCACCAGTTAAAGCTACTTTAACATGCTGCTTAGCAAATTTACTAATTATATAAGTAGGAATTAATGATGGGTCTGAAAACGGCTCATCAAGCTTTGCTAAAACTTCATTCATTCCTTGCATTAAGTCAGTTTCTGATAGTTTATATTGTTTGTTACTTAAATTTTTTTCCTTAACTAGAAGATTAATAAATTCTGATTCATCAAAACTTTTATTTTCAAAAATTATTGAAAAAGTTGGAATTTCACTTTTATATTCATTTGCAATTACTGAAATTAGCGATGAATCTATTCCACCTGACAACAAAACACCTATCGGGACATCTGATATTAAACAATCTTCAACTGATGCTCTTAATATATCATCAATAGAATTATTTTTATTAATTTTACAATTTAGTTTTAAATTATTTATGAAGCTAATTTTTTTTAAATTATTATCTTTAAATTTATAAATATGTCCAGGAAGCACTTTTTTTATTTTAGAAAAAATTGTTTGTTCTCTTGGCACAAAATCCATCATTAAATATTTTTTAATATTTGTTAAATTAAGATCTAAATTTTTTTTAATTTTTGATATAGGTAAAATTTCAGATGAAAATATTAATTCATTATTTTCAAAAAAATAATATATTGGCTTTTGTCCTGAAATATCTCTACATAAATATGATGTGTTAGTTTTTTTTTCATAAAAATAAAAAGAATACATACCGTCAATAATTTCGCAGGTTTTTTCTACACCTAAGTTGTTTAAAAGATAAAAAAGTAAGTCAGTATCTGAGGTAAAACTTACTTTACTTTGAAGAAATTCTTTTTGTAATTTTTTAAAATTATAAATTTCACCATTGTATGACAATATATTTCCATCATTATTTTTAACTGGTTGCTGTCCGCCTTTTAAATCAATTATTTTAAGTCTATTATGAATTATGAAAAAATTATCTTTATTATAAATGTTTTGTTCGTCTGGGCCTCTATAATTCAAAAAAAATTTAAACAATTCTTTATCAAGATTTTTTTCTGAATTAACAAAACCAAAATATCCACACATTATTTTAGTTATAGGTCAATTTCATTTTCAACAAAGTTTTTATTATCTTTTTTTTCTTTATTTGTATCTAAAATTTGTGCCAATATACCAATTAATATGAAGTTTAATGACATTAAAAAAAATGTAGATGCAAGAGTTGGTAGTGGAGTAAGAATGAAAGACCTGCCCTCAACATATTTTATGTAAAGCATCCATAAAAAAACTAAAAAAGAAATTAGAAAAGAAATTAATCCAAATTGACCAAAAAAATAAAGTCTTCTTCTGTTATAGTTTTTTGAAAATCCTAAATAAATTATATCCAAAGTAACTTTAAAAATTCTTCCAAAGCCATAATTTGACTTACCATGAAGTCGCTTTCTGTGATTTACATCAATCTCTTTTATTTTGAAACCATGATTATACGCTTCTGCTGCTAGTAACCGGTGAAAATCTCCTAATGTAGAGGAAACATCATAAACTTTCTTTTTCAAAACCTTTAAAGAGCAACCGTGATCCTTTGCTTTTGAATTGGTGAATTTTCTTACAATATAATTTGCAATGTAACTTGGAAATTTTTTTGAAAAAAAATTATCTTCACGGTTTTTTCTTACACCAATTATCATGTCATATCCTTTTTTAAACTCTTGAAGCATCACATTAATATCCTTAGGATCATTTTGTAGATCTCCATCTAAAAAAATAAAATTTTCATACGTAGCAAAATTTATGCCTGTTCTAATAGCATCAGATTGAGAAAGATTAATTCGATGTCTAATAATTTTAGTTTTAAAATTATTTTTCAATTTTTTAAGTTCATCAAAGCTTTGATCTTTCGAACAATCATCAACATATATTAATTGAAAGTTATCAGATTGGTTTTCTTTGATTACTTCAGATATCTCAGAATTTAACTTTAATATATTTTCCTCTTCATTAAATATAGGAATAATTATTGAAAAGTTCATATGTAATTTTTAATATAATTCTATTTTAAATATAATCATTTTTTTACTTAAAATTTTATTATATTGATCAGAATATATTAGATTGTAATACAAAACACATAAAAACCTTATTTATTGATAAATTATTTTTGGTTTAAAAATTAATGAAATTAAAAAAGAAAATTAGAGTTGCTCATATTTGTTTCTCAGATTATAGAGGGGGCGCTTCTATCGCTGCAAGTAGGCTTAATATAGCACTCAACAAATATGGCATAAGTTCAAAACTCTTTGTTATAGATAAAAATAATTTAAATTCTGAAAAATTAAACGACTCAATTCTAGATAAATTATATTATTTTTTTTTTAGATTATTTGAAATTGTACTGAGAAAAACAGTCTATATAAAATCTAAGACAATACATTCATTTAATTTTTTTAATACCAATGTAAGAAAAAAAATTTCAATGTTTAAACCTGATATACTTCATTTACATTACATTGCTTCAAACACAATTTCTTTAAAAGAAATAAATAAAATTGATTTACCAATTGTTTGGACTTTGCATGATTTGTGGCCAATACTCCCAACATCTCATTTGGAATATAATGAAATTAAAAATAGAAAAAAAAATTTTTTAGAAAATTATATAGATGATAAAGTTTATAATTTAAAAAAAAATCTGAATATTAATACATTTATAGCACCTTCAACTTGGGTAAAAAGTAGAGTAAATTTAAATAAAGATTTTAAAAAAATAAATACTTTCAAAGTAGCAAATACTTTGGATACTAACTTTTTTAAAAAAAAAAATAATAATTATTCGTCAAAAAGTTTAAATATTGGGTTCTGTGTAGATGGATTAAGTCAGTATCATAAAGGTTTTGATTTATTTTCAAAAATAATTAAAAAATTTTCTCAAAGCAGTAAAACAAAAACCACCATTCATTTTCTTGGCGATAAAAATTTTAAAGAAAAATTAAATTTAAATTTTGAGCAAAAAAAAAATATTAAAATAATTCAATATCCTAAAACAAGAAAAAAAGTTGAATTATTAAAATTTTATTCAAACTTAGATATACTTTTAGTTACTTCTAGAACAGAAACCTTTTGCCAAGTTGCATCAGAAGCAATGTCATGTTCTGTTCCGATTGTTGCATTTAAAATTGGAGGTTTGATTGATATAGTTAGTTCAAAAAAATTGGGAAGACTAATTAAACCATTTGATATTAAATCATTTTCAGAAGTTTTAACAAAGTTGTCCAAGAAAAAAAAAAACAATTAATAAAATGAGTTTTAATTGTAGAAATCACGCAATAAAAAACTTTGATTATAAAATTATTTCAAATAAAACACTTAAAATTTACAAACATTTATTACATTGACAAAATGAAGAAAATTTTAATAACAGGTGCTGCTGGTTTTATAGGATTTTATTCATCCTTAAAATTTTCTAAATCTGACCATGTTGTGGGTATTGATAATATAAATAACTATTATTCACAAAAACTTAAAAAAGATAGAATAAAAATATTAAAAAAAAATAAAAATTTTAAATTTTATAAAGTTGATATAAAAGATTCTAAAAATTTAGAAAAAATATTTATTAAATATAAACCTGACATAGTTTTAAATTTAGCAGCTCAAGCTGGTGTAAGATATTCACTTAAATATCCAAAAAAATACTTATCGAATAATATTGATGGTTTTTTTAATATTTTGGAATATTGCAAAAAATATGATGTAAAATTATTAATGTACGGAAGTAGTTCTAGTGTCTATGGGCTTAAATCTAAAGGTCCTTTTAAAGAGTCAAGCTCAACAGATAAACCAATTAGCATATATGCTGCAACTAAAAAGACTAACGAAATGATGGCTGAAGTATATAATCATCTTTATGGTCTAAAGTGTGTAGGTTTAAGATTTTTTACAGTTTATGGTCCTTGGGGTAGACCAGATATGGCATTGTATGATTTTGTAAGTAAAATTTTAACAAAGAAAAAAATTACAGTTTATAATAAAGGTAATTTACTTAGAGACTTTACTTTCATTGATGACATTGTCACAAGTATTATAAAATTGTCAAAATTAAGATCAGATAAATTTAATAATCTGATACTGAATATTGGAAACAGCAAACCTGTATTATTAAATAGTTTTATAAAAGAGATAGAGAAAAATTTGAAAATTAATGCGAATATTAAATATGAACCACTTCCACGATCTGATGTAAAAATTACTCACTCAAATAGTAAAAAACTTTATTCATTAATTAAATCAAGGCCTAATACTAATTACAAAACAGGAATTAAGAAATTTATTGATTGGTATAAAAAACACTACCAAGTATGATTTCTAAAATTTTTCTAATTATAAATAAAATTAATAGCAAAGAAAAATTAAAATTAGTTTATATTATATTTCTTAATTTAGTTTCCACAGTATTAGAAGTTTTAAGTATAGGACTAATTTTTCCTGTGATCATTTTTCTAGTAAAACCATTTGAAGAAATTTTACAAAATAATTATTTAAAAATTATAATTTATAAGTTAAACTTAGAAACTCAAATACAGCTTGTTTTTTTTAGCCTTCTAAGTATTTTTTTAGCCTTCTTGATAAAAACAGTATTTATTTCCTATAAAACTATACTAGAGGGAAAATTTATTTTTGACTTGAGAGCAAATATTGCTTCAAGGTTATTATCAAATTATTTAAAAATACCTTACTTAAATTTTACAAAAAAAAATTCATCGATATATATCCAAAATACAATTAACGTAACTAATCAATTTATTGAAACAGTAATTTTACCACTAATAACATTATTACCAGAAGTTTTTGTTATTTTTGCAATTATAGTTTTTCTTTTGGCAATTGAACTAAAAGCTACATTGTTTTCGATATTTATAGTTCTTCTACCTGCTTATATTTTTTATAGATTTTTTAAGAATAAAATTCAGATGTGGGGAAAATTACAGCAACAAAATGAAAAATTTTCTGTATTTAATCTTCATCAAAGTCTTGGATCAGTAAAAGATATAAAAGTTTATAAAGCGGAAGAATTTTTTATAAATAAATTTAAATATTTTGCAAAATTAAGTGCAAGCTATGTAGCTAAAGCTCACGTTTTAAGAATTTTATCAAGACACTATTTGGAATTAGTCGCTATTGTAGGCTTAATAACATTTATATTTATAAGTTTAAGAGGAAATGATTTTGTTGATATTATCCCTGTACTTGGAATTTTTTTTGCTTCAATCATAAGATTATTGCCTTCAGCAAATCGAATAATACTTGCATTACAGCTTTTAAGATATGGAAAAGAACACACTAGAATCTTGGAAAATGAATTAAAATTAAAAATAGTTGCGCCTAATGTAAAAAAAATTAAAAAATTATCATTTAATAAATATATAAAATTTTCAAATGTTTCATTTAGATATAGTGCAAAAAGAAAAATATTTGAAAACTTAAATTTAACAATTAAAAAAAACTCAATCATAGGAATAACAGGGGTAACTGGTACTGGAAAATCAACATTTATTAATTTGCTTTTAGGTCTATATACCCCAAAGAAAGGAAAAATTTTAATCGATAATACAGAACTTGATTTTAATTTTAAGAATTGGATAGATAAAGTAAGTTATGTATCTCAATCAATAGTATTGCTAGATGATACAATCGCTAGAAATATTGCCTTTGCAATTCAAAATGAAAATATAGATTTACAAAAAGTTAAAGAATGTTGTGAAATAGCTGAGTTAAAAAAATTTATAGAGAATTCTCCAAAAAAATATAAAACGATTGTTGGTGAAAAAGGAACAAATTTATCAGGCGGTCAGATACAGAGAATTGGGCTGGCTAGGGCTCTTTATAAACAAAATTCTGAATTAATAATTTTAGACGAAGCAACAAGTTCATTGGATTTAGTTACAGAAAAAAAAATAGTTAACAAGTTGAGAAAATTTAAAAAATATAAAACAATTGTAATAATTTCTCACAGAAAAAAAATTTTAGAGATATGTGAAAAAATTTATGAACTTAAAAATAAAAAATTAATACTAAAAAAATGAAAAAAATTGGACTTTTGATAATTAGTAAAAATAATTACGAATTACTAGAAACATGGTTTAATAATTATGATTATGAAGATTTTGAAATTTTAAACATTGATGATGGATCTTCAGAGGATCAATTAAGTCTAGGAAAATTAATTTCTAGTAAATTAAAAATTAATTTTTTAAAAAGTGACAAACCAGGAGTTCAAAACAATATTAAACAATCTATTATTTTCTTTAAAAAGTTAAATATTGATTGGATAATTTACCAACATCATGACTCATATCCACTTACAAAAAATTTAAATAAAAAACTGCAATATTATCTTGATAACTCAAAAATTGATGATTTTGGTGTAATTGGTTTTAATGTTTTTGATTCAATAAATGAAAATATTAGTGAATATCAGGAAAACAAAAAAAATTTGCTTAGAACAGTTTCAAGAAGTCCATTAGAATTAGGTGATGGATGGTATAGAATTAGAAAAGGTTCAAGAGTTAATTACCAAAATTTTGATAAACCTTTTGCAGTTGAATCGGTAATGTGGAGTGTTGCAATGATAAATTGTACAAAATTTCTAGATACCATAATAATTGATGATGACTATCAATTTTTTCATGCTTGGGATGATATTGCTTTTCAATTTTTAAGAAAGAATATCTACAATATTGTAATCCCTGACATACATTTTGCTCATGATCAAAGTATAAAACAAAAATTTTCAATACCAGTGAGCTCTGCAAATGCAAAGTTAAAAGATAGAGATCATTTTTGGGGACATTTTAATCACCATAAAGTTTGGGAAAGAAAATGGAAGTTTAAGTACGATTTATCCAAAAGTAAATTTTATATTCTTAAATCAAACCTTCCAATAATTTATAAAGTGTTAAGTAGATTAGTGAAATACGTTGTTGGTAAGGAATTACATGAATATGATGAGTTAGAAACAATTGCAAGAGAAACTTTTAAGAAAAATCTTAAAGAATTTGATAATACATTGTTAGTTGACTTTTATAATCATGACCCTAAAAGTGGCCCTTTGAAAAAATTTGATCTATGACAAAGTATCTTCATATTGGTTGTGGTAAAAATATATTACCTAGACCATTTTATAATTTAGATTTTCGAAAAGGAAAAAATGTAGATCATGTTTCACCAGCCTATCCTTTAAAGTTTAAATCAAACTCTTTTGATTTAGTTTATGCTTCTCATATACTTGAGCATTTTCATAAATTTGATACTCAAAAAGTATTAAATGAGTGGGTTAGAGTATTAAAACCTGGAGGAATAATTAGATTGTCTGTGCCGTCAATAGATAGCTTAATTGATATATATAATCATAGAAAAGATTTGTCAGATATCGTAGGACCATTATTTGGTGGTCAAAATTATAGGGGCAATTTTCATTACAATATATTTAATAAAAAAACTCTTACAACAATGTTAAAAATTTCTGGTTGTGAGGCAATACATCCTTGGAATTACAAAAGAACTATACATTCAGAATATTGGGATTTTTCTCAGGCCCAAACTTTAGATAAAGATATTTCATTAAATATTGAAGGAAGAAAAAAAATAAAAAATTCAAAAAATATTCAAAATCAAATTATTAATGATTTAAAATATAAAATTAAATTTTTGAAAGAAAAATTAAATAGGAAAGATTTTAATAAACTAATTAAAAAAATTATTAATGAATAAAGTTCTAATTACTGGTAGTTCTGGTTTAATTGGTTCTGAGGCTGTAGATTTTTTCTATAAAAAAAAATTTAAAATATTTGCTTTAGATAATGACTTGAGAGCTAAATTGTTTGGCAAAAATTATTCAACAAATAACATTAAAAAATATCAAAAAGAGAAATATAAGAATATTAATTTTATTAATATTGATATTATAAATAAAAATAAAATAGAAAATCTATTTAAAAAAAATAAATTCGATTTGATAATCCATGCAGCAGGACAACCTTCTCATGATTGGTCTGCTAAAGACCCTATTTTAGATTTTAATGTAAATGCAGTTGGTACTCTTAATCTTTTAGAAATGACAAGAAATTATTCTCCTGAAGCTGTATTTATATTTACGTCTACAAACAAAGTATATGGTGATACACCGAATAAATTAAAAGGATATGTTGAAAAAAAATCAAGATTTGAAGTTGTTAGAAATAAAAAACTTTATTCAATAGACGAGAGTATGTCTATTGATTATTCAAAACATTCACCATTTGGAGTTTCAAAAACATCAGCAGATTTAATGGTTCAAGAGTATGGTAAATATTTTGGAATTAAATCTGTCTCATTTAGATGTGGATGTCTTACTGGTCCCAGACATCAAGGAGCAGAACTTCATGGTTTTTTATCTTATTTAATTAAATGCATTGTCAAAGGAAACCATTACAATATCTATGGTTACAAAGGTAAGCAAGTGCGAGACAATATTCATTCATATGATCTAGTTAATATGTTTTGGCATTATTTTCAAAATCCTGGATATGGAGAAGTTTATAATGCAGGAGGCGGAAGAGAAAATTCAATTTCAATCTTGGAGACAATAAGTATTGTAAATAAAATCTTGAATAAAAAATGGGACAAATATACTTTCATTAACGAAGAACGTAAGGGTGATCACAAGTGGTACATAACAAATTTTAATAAATTTCAAAAAAAATTTAAATCTTGGAAATTAAAATATACTAATCTTGATATTATCGACCAAATAATTAGGTCAAACTTAATTAATGCTAAAAAAAAATATTAGCATAATTACCATTCATAAAGGTCAAATTGGAAATTTAATTAAAACTTTAAATTCTATTGATAATCAAAAAGTTAAAAACTTTAAAAATTATGTAATATCACCATTCATACCCAAAACCGAATTAAAAAAATTTAAAAAAAAATACAGAAAATTTATTATTGGTAAAGACAAATCTTTATATAATGCAATGAATATTGGTTTAAGTTACACCTGGAGTGATTACATTTTATTCTTAAATAGTGGGGATCACTTTTATAATAAAAATGCATCTAAAATTATTGCATTAAATTTAAATAACAAATGTTTAATTTTTAAAACAATACTTAAATTTAAAGATAAAACGTTTTATCCAAACAAAAGTTTTTTTGAGAGAAATTATTATTATCCTCACCCTAGTTTTATAAGACCACCTCAATTAAAGAATAAAATTTTATTTAAAGAAAAATATAAAATAGATTCAGATGGTTATTGGATAAAGAAAAATTTATCATTTTATTATTCAAAAAAAATTTTTAAAAATCTATCAGTTCATTATTTAGGTGGCCTGTCAACCTCACCTAATATAAATACTATAAAATATTATTTTTCAACTTCGTTATTTAATGGCATTAAGGAAATTTTAAAATACTTATTATTTAAATTAGTAAGTCAAAAAAATTATTATCAAATAATTTATAAATTTAAATTTAACATTAAATGAAAAACAAGATTTATTATTGGAGTTCAGAAAATTTCAAAGAAAGTGGTGAAGGTCAATTATCAATATTATTTTTAAAAATATTAAAAAAAAAATTAAAGAACAAAAAATTTGTTGGATTAAATAGTTTTAAATATAGAGAAACTTTATTTTACAAATACTTTTTGCCATTTTATGGTGTGTTAAAAATATGGTTCTATCATTTTCAAGGTTATAAAACGGTATATGTAAACTATCTACCATTATGGAATTTTTTAATATTTCTTTTAATACCAAAAAAATGTTTAATAGGACCTATAACAGGAACAAAATATATAAATCAAAAAGCTAATTTTTTTCAAAAAAATATAAGAAAATTTATATTCCCAATTTTTTTTTACATAAGTGTTAAGATTTTAAAATATCAAAATAGATATGTAATTTTCTCAAATAATAACTTTTTGAACTTAAAAAATAAGATTAAGTCTATATATAATTTTCAAATTCTTTATTTTAAGACTAATAAAAAAAAAATAAAAAAAAATATAGATATTTTTGTCTATCTAAGATCTCATTCTAACAAAAATTCAGAAAAAATTGAAAAAATAGTTAACTATTTTAAACATTCAAAATATAAAATATTGGTGGTCGGGAAAAACTTTCATGCAAAAAATATAAAATCAATTAAATATTTAAAAAATGAAAAATTAAATTATTTTTTAAAACGAAGTCAATTAGTCTTACTTAGTAGTGAAATATTGTTAACTTTTTTTTGTTTAGATGCATTAAATAACAATTGCAAAGTAGTTTTCTTTCGAAATTTTAACAATGAGGAAAGGTTACTTGATAAGAGTTCATATGTAAAAATTTTATCACGATCAACTAAAGAAATTATCAATCATATAAAAAAAGAATTGACCCATAGAAAACGAAAAAATTTAAATAGTAAATTTAAAATTTTGTTGAATGAAAAAAAAAAACAATAGATTTAATCAATAAATATTTTAACAAAAACATAATTTAGATAAATTAAAAAAGGAATCCAATGAATAATATTGAATTAATTGCAGAAATAGGATGGAATCACATGGGCAACATGAGATTGGCAAAAAAAATGATTGTTGCAGCAAAAAAATCTGGAGCAACTTATTGTAAATTTCAAACTTGGTCTGTTGATAATTTGACCGAAGGTGCGTGGGACAGTGACGGTAGAAGAAAAATTTATGAAAAAGCTCAACTTACTTTAGATAAGCATAAATATCTAATTAAAGAATGTAAAAAAAATAAAATTAAATTTCTAACATCTGTTTTTAATCTTAATGATATTAAAAATTTAAAAAAGTTAAATTTAAAAGAAATTAAAATACCTAGTCACGAGATTCATAATTTAGAGTTAATTAAATCTTGTATTAAAAACTTTAAGAGAGTTTTCATATCAACAGGTGCAAGTAAATGGAGTGAAATAAAAAAAATAAAAAAAATTATTAAAAATAAAAAAAATATTTGTTTAATGCATTGTGTGTCGTCGTATCCATGTTTGCCTGAAAATATCAATCTTCCACGTTTAAAATCTTTAAGCAAATTAAGTACATTTCTGGGTTATAGTGGACATATGGGCGGAATTAATGATGCAATTGCATCAATATGTTTTGGTGCCACAGTAATTGAAAAACATTTTACTATTAATAAGAAGCTCCCAGGTAGAGATAATAAAAATGCTATATTACCAGAAGATATGAAGACTTTAGCGGAATTCGCAAATAATTATAAAAATATGTCGATTAACAGAGGTTTAGATTTGCAAAAATGTGAAATGGATATTTTCAAAAATTATAGAGGAAGATGGTCTAAATGAAAAAGGCAGATGTTTCCGTAATAATAAGATCTAGAAATGAAGAGAGGTGGATAGGTCATTGTATACAGTCAGTTTTAGATAATATTTACAAACCAGAAATAATTATTGTTGATAATGATTCGACTGATAATACCTTAAATATAGTAAAGTCTTTTAAACAAGATCCTAATTTAAAAAGTGTTACAAGATCTTATACAAATATTAAAATTTATAACATCAAAGATTATTCTCCAGGAAAATCACTTAATTTTGGTGTAAAAAAATCTAAAAATAATATTTTACTAATTATTTCGGCACACTGTGTCCTAAAAAAAATAGATATTAACGATGTGAAGACAAAATTAAAAAAATATAAAAGTATATTTGGAAATCAGATACCAACATGGAATGGAAAAAAAATTAGTAAAAGATATATCTGGAGTCATTTTGGTGAGAAACAATCAGTCAATATGTTTTCTAAATTGGAAAACCGGTATTTTCATCATAACGCAGTAGCTGTTTATGAAAAAAATTTTTTGAAAAGTAATAAGTTTGATGAACATTTAACAAGTAAAGAAGATAGATATTGGGCAAATAAAATTATTTTAAAAAAACACAAGATCTTATATGATCCAAATTTAATCGTAGATCATCA
>MDTB01176333.1_pt1 | contig 23501 bp, 20 predicted proteins | sample 811161 | NCBI WGS metagenome assembly MDTB01 (sample SAMN05326650, study PRJNA326480) | marine metagenome | isolation source: seawater | place: Mediterranean Sea | collected 2009
AGATAAAACAGAGGAGTGGCAGAGTGGTCGAATGCGGCGGTCTTGAAAACCGTTGTACCGCAAGGTACCGGGGGTTCGAATCCCTCCTCCTCTGCAAATATCCCAATCAATTGAAAAAATCTAATTTTTACAAAGACGTATATGAAGTGGTCAGAATGATTCCTGAAGGAAGAGTTACATCATATGGAGCAATAGCAAATTATTTGGGTTTAACTAAAAGTGCAAGAGTTGTTGGATGGGCTATGAAAAATTCACATGGTGATAAGTCTGTCCCGGCTCACAGAGTTGTAAATAGAGAGGGCTTACTTACAGGCAAGCATCATTTTACTGAAGAAGGAATGGAAGAACTTCTAGTTAAAGAGGGAATTATAATAGAAAACAATCAAATAATTAACTTCAATAAGGTTTTTTGGAATCCAATAAATGAACTAGAATTGTAGCTAACAATGTATAGCTCAAATCTATTTTTAATACTGTTTTTTTTACCTTTTCTAGTTAAGTCTCAAGAAAATCTACCTAAGCTCTTTATAAAATGTGATAGGTGCGATCAAACCTATTTAAGAAAAGAAATAAATTATGTAGATCATGTAAGAGATCAAGCCTTAGCCAATATTCAACTTTTTATATACCGAAATAGAAATGCAAATAACGGGAACAGATACTCTCTTGATTTTATTGGAAATGAAATTTTTAAAGAAAAAAATATCTCACTCAACCTCGACACAAACTCTAAAATGACTCGTGATGAGATCAGAAACGAATTAAAAAAAAAGATAGAACTTGGATTAGTATACTTTCTTATTGAAACTGAAATTTCAAAGAAAATAAATATAACTTATGACAGCTCTTTCATTAGTGACGAAATAGAATCCAGTTCTGACAGATGGAAAAATTGGATTTTTCAAAGTTCGGGTGATGCATACTTTGAAAACGAAACCAGCATAAAAAAATCTAATATCAATCTTCAGTTTGATGCAGACAAAGTAACAGACAAAATTAAATTACAATTTGATCTTGATTTTGAAAGAGCAAAAAACAGATATGAAAATAACGACGATGTTTTTATTAGTAAAAGAAATAGAAAATCATTTTCAATGCAAAGTGTTTGGAGCATAAATCAAAAATGGTCTGCTGGATTTTTTGGAGGTGCAAGTACCAACACATATCAAAATATTGATTTTAGATATTATATATTGCCTGCAGTTGAATACAGTTTCTTCCCTTATAATGAGTTTGTAAGAAGAGAAATGGTAATTAACTACAGAATTGGTTATGGTTATAGGAATTATATAGAAAAAACAATCTATGATAAACTCAAAGAAGATGTTTACGTTCATTTCCTAAATTTTGAGACTAGATTTAGACAACCTTGGGGTGAAATAAATACAAATTTATCTGGAAAATCATTCCTTCAAGATCCTGATAAATATAGTTTAAGATTTGATAGTTGGTTCTCTATTAGAGTTGTTGAAGGATTATCAGTGAGACTAGGTGGAGAATTAGAGTTTATTAGGGATCAGATAAGTTTACCAATGAGAAACGCATCGATTGAAGACTTACTTCTACAACAGAAAGAGATTGCAACAGATTTTTATACTGAACTTAGAATTGGACTAAGTTATACCTTTGGCTCAGCATTTAATAATTTTCTTAACAGCAGACTTTGATGCTACTTCCTTATTATAAATAGTCCAATGAAAGTAAAAAATCCATTTAATAGTAAAATTTCAAATCCGAATTTATACCCAAATAGTAATTCTTCGGAGTAATTGTTTATTATGTAACTTAAGATAGGTGAAGTAAAGCAGACAAGAATTGAATATTTATCTTTAATCTTATACCTAGTAAAAATACCAAAGAAAAATAAGCCTAGTAATGGTCCGTATGTATATCCAGCGGCTTTAAAAATAGAATTAATAACACTTTGGTCATTTATTTCATTAAAAATTAGAATCACAATAAACAAAATAAAAGAAAACATAAAATGAACATAAAGTCTTACTCTTTTTTTTGATTTATATCTCCCAATATCAAGAAAATCAATACAAAAAGATGTTGTTAAGGATGTTAGAGCAGAATCAGCACTAGAATATGCAGCTGCAATAATACCCAGAATAAATACTTTTCCAGCAAATTCTCCCATGTGATTAATTGCAAGTAATGGAAAAAGCGTATCTGTTCTACTTGGAATCTCAAATTGAATAAAATCACTATAAATGTATAGGAGAGCTCCTAAAGTTAAGAATAATAAGTTTGCAAAAATAAGTATGATACAAAACCAAAAAATATTTTTTTGTGACTCTTGCAAATTTTTACATGTAAGATTTTTTTGCATCATATCCTGATCCAGACCTGTCATAACAATTGCTATAAAAGCCCCTGAAGCAAATTGTTTCAAGAAAAAGTTACTTTCCCTCCAATCATAGACAAAAACATTAGATAGCTCACTGGAAATAATTAAATCTTTCATCTGCACAAAAGAAATATTCATTTCGAAAAGAATAAAGTATATTGTTATGACTACTGATGATAACATAAATATGGTTTGAAGCGCATCAGTCCAGACTATTGTTTTTATTCCACCTCTTATAGTATAAATCCAAATTAAAACTATAGTAATAAACACAGAAAAATAAAAAGGTAGGTTAAGTTGATCAAACACAGCAATCTGCAGGACGCCAGCAACCAAAAATAATCTAAATGAAGCACCAACCGTTCTTGACAATAAAAAGAAAAATGCTCCAGACTTATAACTGTAGACCCCAAATCTATTTTTTAGATAAGTGTAAATCGATATTAAATTATACTTGTAATAAAGTGGGAGTAATACTTTAGCAATGAAGTAATAGCCAAACAAATAACCTATTACTAACTGAAAATAAGTAAAATTAGAGTTACCAACCTCACCAGGCACAGAAATAAAAGTCACCCCAGATAGAGAAGTACCAATCATTCCGAATGCAACAAGGTACCAAGGAGAAGACCTGTCTGCATTAAAAAAGTCATTAAATTTTGATTTTTTAGAAGTAAAATTTGAGATCAATAACAGAATAAGGAAATAAACAAGAAATATGATTAATATAATATTTGGATTCATATTTTTTAATCAAAAAAATAGTTATGTTAGAATATATTTATAAAGTTAATCTAAAATAGAATTAGATTTTAAAATATTCTTTTTTGAATGAAATTACCTACAAAATTATTGGAGGATGCTGTAAATGAAATTTCCAGGCTACCTGGAATTGGTAAAAAAACGGCATTAAGACTTTCCCTATTTCTCCTAAAAAAAGAAAAAGACTTTACTCGAAACCTATCAAAGTCAATAATTGATCTTAAGGAAAAAACTCAGTATTGCGATGTTTGCCATATAATGTGTGAAAATGATGAATGTTCATGTAAAAAGAATAGTCCATATACTAATAAGGAAATTCTATGTGTTGTAGAAGACACTCCTGATGTATTAGCAATTCAAAATACAAATCACTATAACGGACTTTTTCACGTTATTGGTGGATTGATTTCACCTATTGACGGAATTGGACCTGAGGAATTAAACATATCAACATTGATTAAAAGAGTCCAAGAAAATGAAATTAGAGAAATTATTTTTGCACTTAGTCCTACATTAGATGGTGACACAACAGCTTTTTACATTTCTAAAAAACTTTCAAAATTTAATGTTAAGATAACTACAATTTCTAGAGGTATTCCCATCGGAGGAGAGATTGAATATGCAGATGAGGTTACATTAGGAAGAAGCATTAGCTCCCGGATAAATTATAATTTAAAAAATGAATAATAAAGAATCAATTAGATTACAAAAAGTAGAAGAATCATCAACTCTTGCTATGGCAGATCTCGCTAGGGAATATAAAGCAAAAGGAAAAGATGTGATAAGCTTGAGTTTGGGTGAGCCAGATTTTAAAACACCTAAACATATCTGTGATGGAGCAAAAGAGGCTATAGACTCCGGAAAATATTTTTCTTATCCTCCAGTAGCAGGATACCTTGATTTTAGAGAGGAAATTTCTAGAAAATTTATTGAAGAGAATGGACTGAAGTACGATCCATCACAAATAATTGTTTCTAATGGAGTTAAACATTCCATAACAAATGTGATGTTTTCTATATTAAACAAAGATGATGAAGTTATTGTGTTTTCGCCATTTTGGGTAAGTTACTCAGCAATAATAACTCTTGCTGAAGGCAAACCAGTTTATATAAATACTTCAATCGAAAATAATTTTAAACCTACTGAAGAACAGCTAAAGAGTGCTATATCAAAAAAAACAAAAGCAGTAATATTTAGTTCACCATGTAATCCAACAGGTACAGTATTCAGTAGTGATGATCTCAAAAAATATAGAGATATCTTAATTGATCATCCAGGTATTTTAATTATTTCTGATGAAATTTATGAACACATTAATTTCACTAAGGAACACTGTAGTTTTGGATCTCTTGATGGGATGATAGAGAGAACTATAACAATGAATGGTTTCTCAAAATCTTTTGCTATGACCGGCTGGAGGCTTGGATATATTGGAGCTCCTAAAAATATTGCTAAATCAATTAATAAAATGCAAGGCCAAACCACTTCAGCAAACTGTTCAATAGCTCAAAGAGCTGGGATCTCAGCATTAAGAGCTGGCAACGAATCAGCTATAGAGATGAAAGAATCTTACTTGAAAAGGAGGGATATAGTATTTGAGAAACTCAATGAGATTAGTCATTTGAAGGTTAATTTACCAGAAGGGGCCTTCTATTTTTTTCCAGAAATTAATAAAATTATTGGTCTTAAAAGTCAAGAAGATAAAGAGATACAAACATCAAATGACTTAGCCATGTATCTTCTAGAAGACGCAAAAATTTCTCTTGTACCAGGTGAAGATTTCGGAGCGCCTAATTGTATAAGATTATCATATGCAGCAAGTGAAGATGAATTAATTGAGGCATGTAAAAGATTAAAATACTCGATTGAAAAACTCATTTAGAGTGACTATTGATAAAATATTTACTAAAGCAAAAAAATTAAATGTCATTGTTGTCGGCGATTCGATGCTTGACTCTTATAAAATTGGAAGTGTAACTAGACAGTCTCCAGAAGCAGATGTCCCTATTGTTGATATTGAAAAAAAATCAAAAAAACTTGGGGGGGCAGCTAATGTCATTCTTAACCTAAAACAACTTGGTGTAAATCCGATACTTTGTTCAGTAATTGGAGATGATGAGAATGGTAGAGAGATTATAAGTTTATTAAAGAAAAATAATCTTAATACAGGTGGAATAATTATTGATAATTCAAGAAAAACGACTGTAAAGGAAAGAGTAATTGTTAAAAAAAATCATATACTGAGGATAGATGAGGAAATTAAAGAAAATTTAAATGATAAAGTCAGGAAAAAGCTTTTAAAAAAAATTGAAAGCTATATTGAAAATTCAGACATACTAATTTTTCAAGATTATAATAAAGGCGTTATTGATAAAAAGTTATTGAAGGCTATTTCATGTATGAAAAAAATATTTATTTCTGTTGATCCTAAAATCAAAAATTTTACTGAATTCAAGAATATCGATTTATTTAAACCAAATTCAAAAGAAATATCTTCAGCTTTAAAAATAGAGGTTCCCACCATAAAAAATCTAGAAGTTATGGGTAAAAAACTTATGAAAAAAAATCATATAGATAATTTGATGATAACTTTATCAGAGAAAGGAATAATTATTATCACTAAAGAGAGTGTATCAAAATTTGAAATCTATGAATCTGAAATTGTTGATGTTTCTGGTGCAGGTGATGCCATTATTTCTCTTGCTTCAATTTTATTTTACTTGAATCTACCTCCTAGGTTCATAGGCAAAATATGTAATGTAGCCGGTGGTATAGTCTGTATGCATTCTGGTGTCAAAGCTATTGATTGTAAAGAGCTTATTAAAAAGGCCAAAAGATACAAATTAGATTTATATCTTTGAGAATTAAATTATAGGTCATGAATATAATTATTTTTGGACCTCCTGGTGCTGGTAAGGGAACTCAAAGCAATAAACTTATTGAAAAGTATGATTTAACCCACATAGCAACTGGAGATTTATTTAGGATGCATCTTGGAAATAATACTTCCCTAGGTTTAGAGGCAAAAAAATATATGGAAGAAGGTAACCTAGTCCCTGACAAGGTTGTTATAGATATGGTTGAAAATAAAATACAAGAAAGTGTAGATTCATCTGGTTTTATTTTTGATGGGTTTCCTAGAACTGTGAATCAAGCTATTTCTCTTGATAGTATGTTATCATCAAAAGAATTAGAAATTAATTTTTTAATATCACTTACTGTAGATGATAAAGAACTTATCTCAAGAATCAAAAAGAGATCACTAGTGTCTGGAAGAGTTGACGATCAGAGTGAAGAAAAAATAATTAATAGAATTAATGTATACAAGAATGAAACACTTCCTGTACTTAATCACTACAAAAATCAAAATAAATACCATTCTATAGACGGTCACGGTACAATTGAAAACATATTTGATTCAATATGTTCTAAAATTGATAATTAATGAGTAATGCAAATTTTATTGATTTTATTAAAATCAATTGTAAATCTGGAAATGGAGGCAGTGGCTCATCACACTTCAGAAGAGAAAAATTTGTTCCTCTGGGCGGACCTGATGGTGGAGATGGAGGAAAAGGTGGAGATATTATTTTAAAAGGTAATAGTCAATTATGGACTCTTCTTCATTTGAGGTATACCAAACATTTAATAGCAGAAAATGGTGGAAATGGATCTGGTTCTAAGAAACATGGCAGAGACGGTAAAGATATAATAATTAATGTTCCCTTAGGTACTGTTGCCAAATCGGTTGACGATGACAATATAATACTTGAAATAATTAAAGAAGGTGAAGAAAAAATATTATTAAAAGGTGGTCAAGGTGGTCTTGGGAACTTCCATTTTAGATCATCAATAAATCAAGCTCCAAAATATAGTCAACCTGGAAAAAAAGGAATCGAACATTGGGTATCATTAGAGTTAAAAGTTTTAGCAGATGTTGGGCTTGTTGGGTTTCCAAATGCAGGTAAATCAACTTTACTTTCATCATTGTCTGAAGCGAAACCAAAGATTGGAGATTATCCATTTACAACTTTAAAACCAAATCTAGGAGTGGTATCCTACAAAGATGAAAAATCATTTATAATGGCTGATATTCCTGGAATTATAGAAGGGGCCTCAGAAGGGAAAGGTTTGGGATTTAGATTTTTAAGACATATAGAAAGAAACTCTATCCTTTTATTCCTTATTTCAATAAACTCAGATATTATAGAAGAATATCAATTATTAATAAAAGAATTAAAAAAATATAACAAGGAACTATTAGATAAAGATATTATAATTGGTATTTCAAAATCAGATTTAAAAACTAAAGAAGAAATTAAAAAAATTAATTTAAATCTTAAGTATGAAACAATTTTCATATCAAGTATTACAGAATATAATCTAAATAATCTGAGAAGCTTAATTTGGAGGAAGTTAAATAATTAGTAGCCATAATGACATTTATTTTTTTTGGCAAAGAAATTGTATTATAATAAGTTATGAATAAAAAAAAACCTACCAAGAAAGCAAACAGTAATAAGACTAAAGATATTAAATTAGAGCTTCAAGAAGCTAAGGATAAATACCTAAGACTTTACTCTGAATTTGAAAACTATAGGAGAAGAACTTCAAAAGAAAAAATTGAAATGATATACTCTGCAAATAAAGATTTATTAATCGAGATATTACCAATATCTGATGACTTCGAGAGGGCAATTAAATCTTCTTCTGACTCAAAAAATATAATTGATGAGGAAGGTGTGAATTTAATATATCAAAAGCTAAAGGGAATACTTGAAAAACATAATTTAAAAAGAATGAATATAAAAATTGGAGATGATTTTAACACCGAAATGCATGAAGCAATAACAAGCACGCCCTCAGAAAAAAAATTGAAGGGAAAAATAGTTGACGTAATTGAAGATGGTTATATGATTGGAGAAAAGATTCTAAGATTTGGTAAAGTTGTAATTGGAACATAATGTCAAAAAGAGACTACTACGAAATTCTTGGTATTAATAAATCTGCATCTGCAGAGGAAATTAAAAAAGCGTACAGAAAAGTTGCAATAAAATACCATCCTGATAAAAATCCTGATAATAAAGAAGCAGAGGATAAATTTAAGGAAGCTGCAGAGGCATACGAAATTCTAAGTAATCCTGAAAAAAAGCAACAATATGACAGGTTTGGCCATAATGCCTTTAGGAGTGGGTCTAGTGGATTTTCTGGTGGAGGTATGAACATGGAGGACATATTTGATCAATTTGGAGATATTTTTGGAGGTGGAAGTCCTTTTGATAGTTTTTTTGCTGGTAGCGGAAGACAACAAAGAAACAAAGGAACTAATTTAAGAATAAAACTTAAATTGGACATAAAAGAAATTGCTAATGGAGCAAAGAAAAAAATTAAAGTAAAAAGGCTAATAACAGCTCCAGGAGTAACATTCAAAACCTGTCCAAATTGTAAAGGCACTGGTAAAGTTAATAAAGTAGTTAACACAATGCTTGGCCAAATGGTATCGTCTACATCTTGTTATCAATGTAATGGTACTGGAAAAATTATAGATAATAAACCGCCAGGGGTAGATAGTACAGGACTACAATTTAAAGAAGAAATTATTGAAATTAATATTCCATCAGGAGTTTCGGAAGGAATGCAGCTTTCTATGTCAGGAAAAGGGAATGAATCACCATCAGGTGGAATATCCGGTGATCTTTTAATTCTTATTGAAGAAGTTGAAAACAATGATTTTAAAAGAGATGGAAATAATATCGTATATGACTTATATGTGAATTTTATTGATGCTGTCCTAGGTAAAGAATTAGAAGTACTAACTATCGATGGGAAAGTGAAAATTAAAATACCGCCTGGCACACAAAGTGGAAAAATACTAAGACTTAGAGGAAAAGGAATTAGAGATATAAACTCATCAGTTCCAGGGGATCAATTAATTCATATTAATATATGGACACCAAAAAAATTAAATGCTGATGAGGAAAAGATATTATTAAAATTAAAAGATTCAAAAAACTTTAAACCATCTCCAGGAAAATCAGATAAAGGCTTTTTTGAAAGAGTAAGAGATTTCATGAGTTAAGTTACAATTTCAAAGTTTTAATTATTTAATTTATATATTAATTTAATTTTTGATCCTGAATATTAATCTAAACTTAAGGTGGATTGTTACAATTTTGGTTGTAATATTTCTTTTTTCAATAATCTATTTTTTTAAACAAATTGCAAATGACATAAAAGATCGTGAGGAAGCGTCAATTAAAAAATATGGAAAGTTTTTAGAGTATATTTCTAATCCAAACCAAAGTGATGAAATTAATACTTTTGTTGAGGATATATTAATAGAAAATAAAACAATTCCAGTAATAGTTACTAATGAGAGTTTTGATATAATTGAATATAAAAATTTAGATAAAAAAAAGATTAATATTGACTCTTTGTATTTAAAATCAATGCTTGAGAAAATGAGGGATTCTTACAAACCTATTGTAGTTAATATTAATAATACTATTGGTTTGAAAGAGAATAAGCAATTAATTTTTTACAAGAATTCTTATGTTTTAGATTTAATAATAATTGCTCCATACTTTTTAACAATTTTTTTAATTCTTATATTAATATTAGTATACCAAGTTTTTTATTATTCAAAAAAATCTGAAAATGATAGGTTATTTACAGGTTTAGCAAAAGAAACTGCCCATCAATTAGGAACTCCCCTCAGCTCATTAATTGGATGGAATGAATATATTAAATCAAAAAATAAAATACCTAGTAAATCCTTATCTAAAGAAATTGAAAAAGATCTAGAAAGACTAAAAGTAATTACTGAAAGGTTCTCAAACATAGGATCAAAACCTAATTTGAATTCAGGGTATCTAAATGAAGATATTATTAAATCAATTAATTACCTTAAATCCAGAATTTCAAGCAAAATAAAAACAAAACTTGATTTAGATAAAGTTAAAGTTCTTTATAATGAACAGCTTTTTAGCTGGGTCATAGAAAATCTTTATAAAAATTCTGTAGACTCCTTGGAAGAGGATGGAGAAATAATCGTAAAATTAAGAAATAATGAAAACAGGATTATTGTTGATTTCATTGATAATGGAAAAGGTCTTAAAAAGAATGAATATAATAAAATATTTAACGCTGGCTTTACAACAAAAAAAAGAGGTTGGGGTCTCGGTTTAACACTTGCAAAAAGAATAATTGTGGATTATCATAAAGGAAAAATTTATGTTCTTAAATCAATTAAAAATATTGAAACTGTGATAAGAATTGAACTAAATCTATGATTGATTTAAGATAAATTAATATCTTATACTTAGTCTTTGTTTAGTAGTATTTATAAATTAATTTCGCTATTAAATAATTTAACCTAATCAACACAGAAGATGTCAAATAAAGGAAAAGTAACAGCAGTAATTGGTCCGGTTGTAGATGTTTCATTTGAAGATAACGAATTACCACACATACTAAATGCTCTTGAAATAAAAAAAGATGATGGATCCTCACTTATACTTGAAGTTCAAAAGCACTTAGGAGAAGATAGAGTTAGAACAATATCAATGACAGGAACAGAAGGATTAAGAAGAGACATGGAAGTTATAGACCTTGGTGAACCTATATCCATGCCAGTAGGAAATGATATTAGAGGCAGACTTTTTAACGTTGTAGGTGATGCAATAGACGGTATAGAGAATCCTTCAACAAAAGATAGATTACCAATCCATAGAGATGCACCAAAATTCGAGGATCTTTCAACATCTGCTGAAGTTCTTTATACAGGTATTAAGGTAATCGATTTAATAGAACCATACAATAAAGGAGGAAAAATTGGTTTATTTGGCGGTGCAGGAGTTGGAAAAACTGTTTTAATTCAAGAATTAATAAATAATATTGCGAAAGCATACTCTGGTTTATCCGTTTTTGCTGGGGTTGGTGAAAGAACTAGAGAAGGAAATGATCTCTTGAGGGAAATGATAGAGGCAGGTATAGTTGATTATGGTAAAGATTTCAAAAAGTCAATGGAAAAAGGATCTTGGGATTTGTCTAAAGTTGATAAGAAAAAATTAAAAGACTCAAAAGCAGCTTTTGTATTTGGACAGATGAATGAACCTCCAGGAGCTAGAGCAAGAGTTGTTCTTTCAGGCTTAACACTTGCAGAATACTTTAGAGATGGAGATGGAAAAGGGAATGGTAGGGATATTTTGTTTTTTATTGATAATATTTTCAGATTTACTCAAGCTGGGTCAGAGGTCTCTGCTTTGCTAGGAAGAATGCCTTCAGCAGTTGGTTATCAACCTACTTTGGCAACCGAAATGGGAGCCATGCAAGAAAGAATTACTTCAACAAAACAAGGATCAATAACTTCAGTTCAAGCAGTTTACGTACCAGCTGATGATTTAACAGATCCTGCACCTGCAACAACATTTGCTCACCTTGATGCTCAAAGTGTACTTTCAAGAAAGCTTGCCTCTATTGGAATTTATCCGTCAATAGATCCACTTGAATCAACATCAAGAATTTTGACTGAAGAAGTTGTTGGTTCAGAACATTATAATTGCGCTCAAAGAGTTAAAGAATTGCTTCAGAGATATAAAGAGTTACAAGATATTATTGCAATATTAGGTATGGATGAATTATCTGATGAAGATAAACAAGTTGTATACAGAGCAAGAAGAGTTCAAAGATTTCTTTCACAACCTTTCCATGTTGCCGAACCATTTACTGGTGTAAAAGGTGAATTAGTTGACATCAAAGATACAATCAAAGGATTCAATATGATAATGGATGGTGAATTAGACCACCTACCTGAATCCGCTTTTAATTTAAAGGGAACTATTGATCAAGTCATTTCTTCGGGTGAAAAATTACTTGAAGAAGTAAAATAATTAATATGATTTTAGAAATTTTGTCTGCTGAGGAAAAGGTTTATAGCGGAGAGGTTGATTTTGTAATTTTTCCAGGCACTGACGGTGAGTTTCAAGTTTTAAACAATCATACTTCTATAATAAGCTCTCTTCAAAAAGGGAACATAAAATACTCAATTAATAAAAAAATTCATTCATTAGAGGTTTTAGGTGGAATCGTTGAGGTTCTGGACAACAAAGTACATGCTTTAATAGAAAGATAGCTGCCAATCTGTCATTATATTTTTGTGGCATAGTTCTTGTCTATTTATAGAGTAAAATTAATATTATGAGTAAAATTATAGGAATTGATCTAGGTACAACTAACTCTTGTGTTTCAGTAATGGAAGGTAATGAACCTGTTGTAATACCAAATAGTGAAGGTAAAAGAACAACCCCATCTATTGTTGCTTTTTTAGATGAAGGAAAAGGTGAGAGAAAGGTAGGAGATCCAGCCAAAAGACAAGCAATAACAAATCCCAGAAATACCATTAATTCAGTAAAGAGATTTATGGGTAAAAAATATTCTGATATCAATGAAGAAAAAAGAAATTTATCTTATGTAGTAGAAAAAGGAACAAATGATACTGTAAGAGTAAAGATTGGATCTAGAAAATACACTCCACAAGAGTTATCAGCAATGATACTTCAAAAAATGAAATCAACTGCTGAGGACTATCTTGGATCAGAAGTTAAAGAGGCAGTTATAACTGTCCCTGCTTATTTTAATGATTCTGAGAGACAGGCTACGAAAGAAGCAGGAACTATTGCTGGTCTTGATGTTAAAAGAATTATTAATGAACCAACAGCAGCAGCACTTGCATATGGTCTTGATAAGAAAGATAAAGATTTAAAGATTGCAGTCTATGATTTTGGTGGTGGAACCTTTGATATATCTATCTTAGAACTCGGTGATGGAGTATTTGAAGTAAAATCTACAAATGGAGATGTTCACCTTGGAGGTGATGATTTTGATAGCATTTTAATTGATTGGCTTGCTGAAGAATTTAAAAGCGATGAAGGAATTGATCTCAGAGAAGATCCAATGGCACTACAAAGACTGAAAGAAGGGGCTGAAAAAGCTAAAATTGAATTGTCAAGTTCTACCTCAACTGAAATAAATTTACCATACATCATGCCTGTTGATGGTGTTCCTAAACACTTAGTAAAATCTTTAAGTAGATCTAAATTTGAACAGTTATCCCAGAAATTGTTAGAAAGAACTCTCGATCCATGTAAAAAAGCTTTAAAAGACGCTAAAATAGGTGTGTCTGAGATCGATGAAGTGATACTGGTTGGTGGAACAACAAGAATTCCCAAAATTCAAGAAGAAGTTGAAAAATTCTTCAAAAAAAAACCATCAAAAGGAGTAAATCCTGATGAGGTTGTTGCCGTTGGTGCTGCTATACAAGGTGGTGTTTTAACAGGTGAGGTAAAGGATGTTTTATTATTAGATGTTACACCATTATCTTTAGGTATTGAAACACTTAATGGAGTGTTCACAAAACTTATAGAGTCAAATACAACAATACCTACAAAAAAATCTGAAACCTTTTCAACAGCTGCTGATAACCAACCTGCAGTTGAGATTCATGTTCTACAAGGCGAAAGACCGATGGCAAAAGATAATAAGACTATTGGAAGGTTTCATCTAGATGGTCTTCCTCCTGCGCCTAGAGGAGTTCCACAAATTGAAGTTACATTTGATATTGATGCAAATGGAATTTTAAACGTATCAGCCAAAGATAATGGAACAGGAAAAGAGCAAAATATTAGGATTGAGGCCTCTTCTGGTTTATCTGAAGAAGAAATAAATAAAATGAAAGATGAAGCAAAAGCTAATGCTGACACTGATAAAAAAGAGAGAGATAAAGTTGACAAACTTAATACAGCGGATGGTCTTATATTCCAAACAGAAAAACAATTAAAAGAATTTAGTGATAAATTGTCAGATGGAAATAAAGATGCTATTCAGAAAGACTTAGATAAACTTAAGAATCTTCATAAAAATCAAAATATTGATGAAATTGATAGCGCGATTGAAGCGCTCAACAAATCTTGGGAAGGAGCAAGCCAAGAAATATATAAGGCCTCTCAAGAACAGCAAGCTGATCAAGCCACTAAATCAGAGTCTAGTAATGGAGATAATAAATCTGACGATAAAAAAGGAGATGATATTTCTGATGTTGACTTTGAAGAGGTAAAAGATGACGATAATAAATAATTAATAATTAATAATTACAATTTCCTGGAGTTCTTGGAAAAGGAATCACGTCTCTTATATTTTTCATACCAGTAATAAATTGAATTAGTCTCTCAAGTCCAAGACCAAAACCTGAGTGCTTTACAGTCCCATACCTTCTTGTATCTAGATACCATGAAAGTTCTTTTTTTGATATATTCATTTCCTCCATTCTCCTTTCCAACATATCTAGCCTTTCTTCTCTTTGAGAACCGCCAATAATTTCACCAACAGCAGGGAATAATACATCCATAGCTGCAACTGTTTTATTATCATCATTTGATCTCATGTAAAATGCTTTAATTTTTTTTGGATAATCGCTTACTATTACAGGATTTTTAAAATGCTTTTCTACTAAATACCGTTCATGCTCTGACTGAAAATCAATTCCCCATTCATCAATTTTGAAATTAAACTTGCCCCTCTTATTTGGCTTAGAATTTCTTAATATTTGAAAAGCTTCGTCATATCTTACTCTTGTAAATTTATTCTTAATAACTTCTTTTAATCTATACATAAGAGGATTTTCATTTCTTTTAATTTGAGGTAAATTCTTTTCAGAATCTAACTCCAAATTTTCAAGAAACATTAAATCAGAATTACAATTATCAAGAACATACTTGATAATAAATTTTAGCATTTCTTCAGCTAAATCCATATTGTCATCAATGTCATAAAATGCCATTTCTGGTTCAATCATCCAGAATTCAGCAAGGTGCTTTGATGTATTTGAATTTTCGGCTCTGAATGTTGGACCAAATGTGTAGACATCAGATAATGCAAGAGCTCCAAGTTCAGCATTTAGCTGACCAGAGACAGTTAAACTTACTGGTTTAGAGAAGAAATCTTTAGAATAATCAACTTTTTTATCACTAATATTATCTAAATCTAAAGAAGTAACTTTGAACATCTCACCTGCTCCTTCTGCATCTGAAGAAGTAATTATAGGTGTATGAATATTTACAAATCCTCTATCATTAAAAAACTTATGAACAGCAAATATGCATGCATGTCGAATTCTAAATATAGAACTAAATGTGTTTGTTCTTGGTCTCAAATGAGCTACTTCTCTAAGAAACTCAAATGAATGTTTTTTTGGTTGAATTGGGTATGTTTCAGGATTTGATTCTCCTAATATCTCTATTTTATCTGCTAACAGTTCATATTTCTGATTCTTTCCAGAACTTTTAACTAACTTTCCTTCCACTCTTAAGGAGGAGCATGTATTTATATCATCAATTATTTTCTCATCAAAATTATTCATATCAAGAACTACCTGAAGACTATTGATTGTTGACCCATCATTTAAAGAAAAAAAAGATACATTCTTACTTTTTCTGAATGTTCTTACCCAGCCCATAATTACAATCTTATTACCTGCATCTTTGGTATCTAGATTGAATATTTTAGTTCTACCTTTATTCATGATTTAATCTGGTAAAAGAACTATAATTTAATCTTATTTCAAAGAATAGAGTAATTATAATAAATTTACATAAAGAATGATTGATTTATGTCAAGATTAGAACTAAGACAAAACCTTAAACAAAAACTCTCGCCTCAACAAATACAATTTATGAAACTTCTTCAAGTTTCAAACGCAAATATTGAGACAGAAATTAAAAAGGAACTTGAGGAGAATCCTGTACTAGAGGAAATTGAAAATAATGATAAAGAGTTAATTGATAACATAGAAGATTATAATTATAAAACATCTCAAAAAACAAATAGAAATTCATATGATTTTTCTAGAGAATCAAATATTTCAAATAAAGAATCTTTCAGAGAAAATTTGATAATGCAATTAAACTATTTAGAATTAAATTCAAATGAGAAAATAATTGCAAAACAAATAATTGGAACATTAGATAATGATGGGTATTTAAGAAGAGAATTAGAATCTATAATAGACGATATTGCCTTTTCAGAAAATGTTGAATTAGAGCTTGAAGATATAAAAAAAGTTCTATCAAAAATACAGAAGTTAGAGCCCCCTGGAGTTGGTGCTAGGAGTTTGGAAGAATGTCTTTTAATACAAATAAATACAATTGAAGAATTAGATGAAATAAAATTGATTGCAAAAGAAATATTGACTAATTCATTTGATGAATTCAAAAAAAAACAATTTGATAAAATCTATGAAAAAATAAATTATACTAAAGAAAAAATTAAACTAGCATTTAATTTCATAAAAAAACTTAATCCTATCCCTTCTGGTGGCACTGAAGACTTAAGTCATACAGAATTTTTAATTCCTGACTTCTTAATTAAAAAAGATGAAAAAAACTTTATGATTGAGTTTGCATCTCTAAGTAGAGAAATAAATATTAATAAAAATTATCTAACAATGTATGACGAATTATCTAAAAAAAAGGAGATAGATAATGAATCAAAAGAGTCTTATGATTTCATTAAAAATAAAATTCAATCAGCTAAATGGTTTATAGAAGCTCTAAATCAAAGAAATTTTACTCTTAAAAAAACCATGAGAGCAATAATCGATTATCAAAAAAAGTTTTTTACAGATGGAGATGAAAATGACTTAAAACCTATGATTCTAAAAGATATATCGGAAATAATCAAGATGGATATTTCGACTGTAAGTAGAATAGTTAGTAGTAAAGTTGTTCAAACAGACTTTGGAGTTTTCCCTCTAAAATATTTTTTTTCAGAGTCTAAAATTAAGAAAGGAGAAGAGTATGTAAGCAGTAAGGTTGTGAAAAACTTTTTAAAGAATGTAATTAACTCTGAAAATAAAAAAAAACCATTATCAGATGAGCATTTGGAAAAAATTTTAAATAAAGAAGGGTTTAAGGTAGCAAGAAGAACGATATCAAAATATAGGGAACAACTAAATATACCAGTAGCTAGACTAAGAAAAAATTTTTAAAAAATCGAAAAAGAAATTCCAAATTTATTAATGTATGGATTTTTGGATACATTTAATGGGACTGTTGAATTACCAAAGAGATTTGACAAGTGCATCTTATAATATAAATTAAAATTTCCTGATCCAACCTGTAGAGAAATAGCATATTTTAATTGATTTAAACCAAAGTCATTTTTAATTTTTGTGTGAGTCATTACATTATTTATCTTATTCTTAACTTTGGTCGAAGAACTTATCATAAGTCCTACTTCAGCTCCAAAACCTATGAAAAATCTTCCTTTGTCATATTTTCCGGAACCAAAATAATATTTTAAATCTATAGGTAATATCAAATAATTACCTTTCAAAGAATTTTTATCAGGTACGAAAGTCAATGTATCAATTATTGTTTGACCTAAACCGTCATTATCTATAATGTTAATTGGAATGATATCATTTTTAAATGAGATTTTATCTACTGAAAGACCCAGCCCAGGATTGAAAGAAAAATTTTCACCTAAAAAGAGAGGTTTAGAATAGTATAAGTCAAATGATCTTGATGGAAATAGGTTTATCTTCATAGATGGATCTGAACCACTGAGAGTTGTTAAAGAAAAATTTAACTTTAAGTAGCCTGGAAGATCTAAACTTGATTTTTCTTTTTTATCAGTATCATCATTTTCCTGAGCATTCAGATTGTAAAATGATAAAATAGTAATAACTAAAAAAAATAATTTCATACTAACTAGTTCTTACAAAGATAGTTTATATAATCCTAATCTTAAGTAATTCTCAAACTACTTATTATTAATTATTAAATTTGCAAATTGGACTCGTAGCTTAACTGGATAGAGCACCTGGTTACGGCCCAGGAGGTTGGGGGTTCGACTCCCTCCGAGTCCTCAACTTTTATTGTGGGAAACAACAATTACAAACTGTCAAAAATTACTTTCTACAAAGACCCATTTCTTATTTTTTGTAGTTCGTAATACTTTTCAATTGCCTCATTCATGTCAATATGAAATGTTTTATCAATTAATAGCTTCATTTTATTTACATAGATTTCATCTTTCGTAAATGACAGAGTGAAACTGTCAGGTTTTTGGTTTATTTTTTTTGATATTTCAATCTTAGATTTATAAACTAACCCGTCAGGAGGAATTTGACAAATTATAGGAGATTCATCAACAATGCCGCCTTGAACAACATTATTTAAAGTTATAAAATATGAAAATATTTCTGAGGAATTTGAATAAATAGGTATACTCTTTAATTTATTATCGAATAGAAAAAATTTTAAATTCTTTGAATTTTTATTATTAAATGAAAAGAAGTGAGTTAATATTTCGTTGGATTGAGTATTAAAATTTGATTTACTAGTTTTTAAATCAAATCCTTTTCTCTCAGTAACATCAGATCTCCCAGATCCACCACCAGATAATGAGGATTGATCACTAACAGAAAGAGCACCCCCACTATCTACATATGAAGATCCCATTTGAACAGAAGTAGTAACTTTGGCACCTTCTTCATTTTTATTATCATTGTCAATGTTTTTATTTAATGACGTTTGATCTTCAATTGATCTCTTAATATTCTTAGATCTAGAACCTATATAATAGATATTTTTATTTTTTTTATTTTTAATTTCAAAAGAAACCTCATAAATCTTTTTTTTTTAGTCTCCTCTAATAAAGTCCAGTTAGTCAGAACATTAACAAATTCATTTTCAATAAAATTATTTTTTATCGAAAATATCAAGAATAAAACAAATAAAAATTTTAAAATCATACTACAATCTAAAAAAAAGAAAACAAAAAATTAAAAAAGGAATTTTAATAGAATAATTTTATATAAAATAATACATTGAACAAAACCATATTTCTTCTGACATTAATCTTAGTACTTTCAAACTGTACATCAAATAAAAGAAATGAAAGTGAACTAAATATAAAAGAGAATCTAACTCCAGATATTGACAATGGTGGCTTGTACCTGCCTGACGGATTTGGTGCAATAGTTGTGTCAGATGGAGTTGGTCCATCAAGACATATTGCAGTAAAAAGTAATGGAGATATATATGTCAAGCTGCGAAAAGCATCTGGAAGAAATGGTAATGTAGCATTAAGAGATAATAATGGTAATGGCAAAGCAGATGTAGTAGAAAGGTTTGGCGATTATCCTAATGATGGAAAATTTGGAACCGAGATGAAGATTAATGATGGTTATCTATATTATAGTTCAGAATTAGTGATTTATAGACAATTGCTTGATCCATATGAATTAATACCAAAGGGAAAACCAGAAATTATACTTGTTGATCCTTACCCAATTAGGTGGCACAATGCAAAATCGCTAGCTTTTGATAAAGAAAATAATATGTATGTAACATTTTCTGCACCCACTAATGCATGTGAGGATTGGAATACCAAACCAAATACATATTCAACTGAAAATGTTAAAGGTCAATATCCTTGTGAGCAACTTGAACTACTTGGTGGGATTTGGAAATTCAATAAAAATAAGCTTGGACAATCTTTAAAAGATGGTATTAGATATGCAACCGGCATAAGAAGTGTTGTTGGATTAACTTGGAATAACGAGGTGAATAGTTTATATGGTGTTAATCATGGTAGAGATTTTCTTCATAACCATTATCCACAATATTATAGTAAATGGGATAATACTGTATTGCCGGCCGAAGAGTTTATGAAAATACAAAACGGAGATAATTATGGGTGGCCTTATACTTATTATGATCATTTCAAAAATAAAAGAATGTTAGCACCTGAATATGGAGGAGATGGAAAAACTGAATCGAATGATTATTCAAATCCAATAATGGGCCTTCCAGCTCACTGGGCACCAAATGATTTACTTTTTTATACTGGAAATCAATTTCCTTCAAGATATAAAAATGGTGCATTTATTGCTTTTCATGGATCAACAAACAGAATGCCATATCCCCAGGCTGGCTACATCGTTGGATTCATTCCTTTTGAGGATGGAGAACCCAGCGGACAAATGGAAATATTTGCAGATGGTTTCATTGGAAAAGAGGTCATAAGCGATATGGAAGAAGCTAAATACAGGCCTATGGGTTTAGCACAAGGTCCTGATGGCTCATTATATATATCTGAGTCAAAAAAAGGGAAAATATGGAGAATAATTTTTAGAGGTAATAAAGATAGTTTTGGGGAGCAAAACTTAAAATCAATGAGAGATAGACTTAATAAATCGAATATAAAACAACCTGGAGAGGGTTTAGATATTATTAATTAATTCAATTAACTATTTTATCTTTATAAATTCTAGTTATTAAATTAACAATTTCTGGATTAAGTAATGTTGACGTATCACCAAAATTATCAAACTCTTTGCTTGAAATTTTTCTCAAAATTCTTCTCATAATCTTACCTGATCTTGTCTTGGGAAGACCTGGAACAATTAAAATATTATCTGGCTTGGCTATTGGACCTATATGTTTTGTGACCGAAGACCTAATTGAAGAAGAGTAATCATATCCTGATTTCGAGTTATTTATAATTACAAAAGCAAATATTCCCTGACCCTTAATTTCATGAGGATATCCGACTACTGCAGATTCAACTACATTCAAATCTTGATTTATAGCATCTTCCACTTCAGCAGTTCCTATTCTGTGGCCAGAAACATTAATCACATCATCGACCCTACCAAGTATTCTATACATACCATTCTCATCTCTTTTTGCACCATCACCTGTAAAATAATAGCCTTTAAATGTCGAAAAATAAGTTTCCTTACATCTGTTGTGATCACCATAAGTTGTTCTCAAAATTGATGGCCAGGGAAACTTTATACATAAATTTCCCTCCCTATTATTTTCTATTATTTCATTTCCATCATTGTCTAATAAGATTGGCTGAATTCCAGGCAATGGTAAAGTTGCGTAGGTTGGCTTGCAATCAATCACATTTGGTATAGGAGAAATCATAATTCCTCCTGTTTCTGTTTGCCACCATGTATCAACTAGTGGACACTTTTTCTTACCTACCTTCTCGTAATACCATTTCCAAGCTTCCTCATTAATTGGTTCTCCTACAGAACCAATTACTTTTAGTGACTTGAATTTATAACCATCTACGTACTTATTTCCATATGACTGAAGAGCTCTAATTGCAGTTGGAGCAGTGTAAAATTGATTCACATTATACTTATCAATAACATCCCAAAATCTGGAAGGAGTAGGGTGATTAGGTACACCTTCAAAGATTATAGTTTTTGCTCCAGATAATAAAGGTCCATAAACTATATAGCTATGACCAGTAATCCAGCCAACATCAGCAGTACACCAATATGTATCTCCTTTTTCATATTGAAAAACATTTTCAAAAGAATACTGACAATAAACCATATATCCTGCACAAGTATGAACAACCCCTTTTGGCTTACCTGTCGACCCTGAGGTATAAAGTATAAAAAGAATATCCTCAGAATTCATTTTTTCTGCCTCACAAAAATCATCTTCCATTTTTACAAGTTCATGATACCAATGATCTCTTCCTTTAACCATTTGAATTTCAGTATTTGTTCTTTTTATAGTTAAAACACTTTTAACAATAGAAGATTCATTAAGTGCATCATCAACGACATTTTTAACAGGGATAGTTTTATTACCTCGAAAATTTCCATCAGATGTGACTACTACCTTTGCTTTACAATCATTAATTCTATCTGACAAGGATTTTGCACTAAAACCTGCAAATACAACAGAATGGACTGCACCTATTCTAGCACATGCTAGCATTGAGATTGCAGCTTCTGGAATCATAGGTAAATAAATTATAACCCTATCCCCTTTTTTTACACCAAGAGTTTTAAGTACATTAGCAAAAGAACATACTTGTTTAAATAATTGGGAGTAGGTAAGTTCAATATTTTTTTCATTTGGTTTATTGGGCTCCCAAATAATTGCGGTATCACTTTCATTTTTTCTATTTCTTTCAAAAATATTTTCTGTGATATTCATAATTCCATCAGTAAACCATTTGACATCAGGATCATGAAAATTCCATGAAAGAATGTCTTTTGGCTTCTTTGACCAAAGAAATGATTGAGAATATTTTGACCAAAACTCTTTCGGATCTTCAACGCTTTTTATGTAGTCTTCTTTGTATTGAGTTAAAGATTTAATCATATCTATAAAAGTTCATTAGCTAGGTTAGCCAGCTTTGATCTCTCGCCTTTTCTTAGTGTAACATGTGAATATAATCGCTGGCCTTTAAGCTTATCAATTAGATATGATAAACCATTACTTTGTGAGTCAAGGTAAGGCGTATCAATCTGATTAATATCTCCAGCAAAAACAATTTTAGTATTTTCCCCAGCTCTTGATATTATTGTTTTTACCTCATGAGGAGTTAAATTCTGAGCTTCATCAATTATAAAGAAAATATTAGAAAAACTTCTTCCTCTAATATAAGCTAGAGGCTGAATTACAAGTTTTTCTGATTCAATCATATTTTTAAGAGTTTTAAATTCCTTTGAACTCTCTTTATATTGATTTTGGATATATTTAAAATTATCCCACAAAGGCTCCATATATGGATTAATCTTTGATGAAATATCTCCTGGTAAATATCCAATATCTTTATTTCCTAGGGGAACAATTGGCCTGGCAACAAATATCTGTTTATAATTTCTTCTCTGAGATATTGCAGACGCCAATGCAAGTAAAGTCTTACCAGTTCCAGCTACTCCATTTATTGATACAAGAGGTATTTTTTCATTAAGAAGGGAATGAATAGCAAAGGCTTGTTCAGCATTTCTTGGGATAATACCAGATACTGAGGTCTTTTCAATCCTGCATATGTTACCTTCATCGGAATCGTGATATATTAAAGCAGATTTATTGGTGTTTTTTAGCACATAATAGGAATTATCAGAAAGTTTTTTTCTTGGAAAAAAGTCTTTTTTGCAAATCGTATTATTTAAATATATTTCATCTATTTTATTAGACTTTATATTATCAATAACCTGACTTTCGTATTCCAGAGAATTGAGGTTTTTAATTTTACCAGTAAGATAATCTTCTGCTTTTAAATTTAATGATTTAGCCTTAAGCCTAAGATTTATATCTTTAGACACTAAAGTAACAGTTTTATTTTTTTCCTCTTTTTGTAAGTTTAAAGCTGAATCTAGAATTTTATGGTCGTTTATATCATCATGAAAAATATTATTTTTAGTTTCTTGGTTAACTAAAATTTTAAATTTTCCTTTTGTCTTACCATTTAAAGGAATCCAATCACTAAGCATTTTCTCATATGATAGTTTATCAATCATCCTTATAAATTCTCTAGCTTCAAAATTTAGTGTATCGTTTCC
>MDTB01147591.1_pt1 | contig 23500 bp, 24 predicted proteins | sample 811161 | NCBI WGS metagenome assembly MDTB01 (sample SAMN05326650, study PRJNA326480) | marine metagenome | isolation source: seawater | place: Mediterranean Sea | collected 2009
AGAAAGCAGAAAAAAAAAGAATAAAAGAAGAAAAGGCATTAAAAAAAGCTGAAGAAAAGAAAAAACTAGAAGAGCTTAAACAACAAGAGAAAGCTGAGAAGAAAAGATTGCAAGAAGAAAAGAAAGCAGAAAAAAAAAGAGTAAAAGAAGAAAAGGCATTAAAAAAAGCTGAAGAAAAGAAAAAACTAGAGGAACTTAAACAAAAAAAGAAGGCTGAAAAAGAAAGAAAAAAACAAATTGAAAAATCTCGAAAAGCCGAAAAAGAAAGGCAAATAAAGGAGTCAAAAGAGGCAAAAATACTTTCAGAGAAAAAAAAGAGAGAAGATTTAAAAAAGAAATATTCAGAACAAGAAAAAATTACAGTCGAAAAAAAGAAAAAAATTGCTGAGGAAATAAAAAAAAAGCAGGAAACAGAGATAAAAAGAATTGAATTAAAAAAACAAAAAATTGCTGAACAACAAAAACTTAAAAAAGAAAGAGATGAAAGAAAACTATTAGCAAAAAAAGAAGAGGAACAAAGAAAACTAGATGAGAAAAGAAGGATTATTCAAGAGAAAAAACTAAGAGAACAAATAAAAAAAGAACAACAGGAAAAAAGAAAACAAATGAAATTAGAAAAACTAGCTGAGCAAACTAAACTTAAAGAGGAAAGAGAAAGAAGGAAAGAATTAGAGAGACGTCTGATTGAACAAAAAAAAATAGAAGAAAAAAGAAAAATATCTGAAAAAAAAAGAAAAGAAGAGGAAATAGAGATAAGTAAAGAATTAGAGAGACGATTAATCGAACAGAAAAAAATAGAAGAAAAAAGAAAAATATCTAAAAAAAATGATTTCTTAAAAAAAACATCTAAACAAAAAGATGTTGATCACCGAACATTAGAAAATGAAAAAAAAAAGAAAGAGATTATTGATACCAAAAAGAAAGCTCTTTTGCCAAGCGACAAAGTAACTCAAATTACAGTTATTAATAAGTCTGGTTTACAATCTAGTCAAATGAAATCAGGCAGAAAAAAGGACAGCATTATCGAGATGAAAAAAGATGTCCAAATGGTTAAAAATAATATTGAACAAAAAATAAAAAAGGATGAATTGGCCAAAAAAAGAGAAAAAGAAATCATGGCTAGGAGATTCTCTTACTTTAAAGAATCAAAAAATGTTCAAAAAATTCAAGAAGATGATACAAAGCTTTTTTATGATGAAAATGTTTTAAAAAAGTCTTTTCTAAAAAAAGATCAAATAATTGAAGATTTTAAAATGATAGATAACAAAAAAAAGCTTCCTAATAAAAAAAATCAGGATGACAATGCAAATATTAACAATACCCAGAAGAGTTTAGCCGGTGATATGGTGGCAGCTCTGAGTTCTCCTCAATCTTTAATACAAGTCAAAGAATTTAAATCAAGTGAAAAGAGAGAAATATTAATATTCAGTGAAAATGAGATTGATTTAGGTTTAAAACAAAAAAAAAGAATTAGGGAATATGTTAATTTAATTATGGATAAACCTGTAAAAATTATTATTGGTTCATCTACCCCCTCAGGAATTAAAAATTCACTAGTTGAAAAAAAAAAACAAAAAACAAGAGCACTACTTTTGAGAACTTTTCTCATAAACCATGGAATCTCTCATAATAGAATTTCTATAAAGATCGAAAATAAAAGAAATATTTCAAAAAATTGGAAAAATGAGCTAACATTAATTTTTATTGACACTTGATGAAAATTATAGGCAAATATATTCTGCGAATTCTAATGTTTTTAATATTAGTTTCAGCCACCCTCTTTTTTTATATTGATGATTTAAAAATTTTTTTTTTCACTAATCAAACACTGAATTCAATAATTTTAATAGTAATATTTTGTGGAATCATTTATGTTCTACGTCAACTTTTTATTTTAGTTAATGAACTTAATTGGTTGAACCATTTACTGAAAGGAAATAAAACTAAACTTAGTGTAAAGTCTCCAAATCTTCTAAAATATTTAGACACATTTCTCAGAGAACAGTCAGGAAGTCTTATTTTTTCTCAATCATCAATGAAATCAATTATGGAGAGCCTTGATGGAAGACTTTCTGAAAACAGAGAAATATCAAGATATCTCATTGGTTTATCAGTTTTTTTAGGTTTATTAGGGACGTTCTGGGGACTTTTAGAAACAATTAACTCAGTTGCAATCACAGTCAAAAGTCTTGATTTTTCAGAAAATACTCAAAAACTTTTCCAAGTTTTAAAGCAAGGGCTAGAGGAGCCTTTAAGTGGTATGGGTACTGCTTTTAGTTCGTCTTTGTTTGGACTTGGAGGTTCGTTAATTCTTGGCTTTCTTGATATTCAGTCAGGACAGGCACAAAATAGATTTTATAACGAAATAGAAGAAAAGTTATCTCAAAAAACAAAGTTTACTCTAATTAATATGGATGAATCTGAAAGAAAAAATTTACCACCTGCTTATCTTGAATCTTTAATAGAGGTAACTACAGAAAATCTTAAAAAATCTACATCAGTTATTGATAAACAAAATATTCATCAAGAGTCTATTTCAAAATCAATTTATGAGGTAAATAAGTTTTTATCAGAAAATATTTCACTTAATAATGACATTAAAGAAGAAATTAAGGTTTTATCAAAAACAATAGCCAATATAAGTAAAAAATAGTGAGGACAACAAGAAAAAATCTTTATGAAGTTAATTATTGGCCAGGATTTGTAGATGTTCTAGGTACACTCTTAATTGTTACCATTTTTACTGTATTAATTTCAACTATAACTCAGATTTATTTTAATGACCAATTAGAAGTTAAAAGAGGTGAAATATCAAATCTTGATGATGAAATTAACAATCTAATTAAACAACTAGGTGGTGTAACAAAAAAAAAGAATGAAGTTGAGAAAAAGTTTTTAAAATTAGAAAGTCAATTTGAAAATCTTGTGGTTGAGAAAAATTCTCTAAACGAAAACTTATCCAAAACTCAATATATTTTAAAAATGAAGAATAAAGAGCTGAACGATCTCGTAAAAGAAAGAAGTAATCTTTTAGAAAATATTCAAAAAAGAAACGAAAAATTAGAAACACTTTCATTAGAGAATAAAAAGTATGAAGTTGATATGTTTGAAATGAAAAGAAATATTGAAAAATTAAACAAAAGGCTTAATGAACTCTCAAGCCTTTTAATTGCTGCTGAGGAAAAGGATAAAACCAATAAAGTTAAAATTGAAAATTTAGGAAAAAAACTTAATCAAGCACTTGCTGGAAAACTTCAAGAGTTAAGTAAATATCAATCAGAATTTTTTAAAAAAATCAAAGAAGCTCTTGGAGATAGAGAAGACATTATCGTTTCTGGCGATAGGTTTATATTTCCCTCAGAGATATTTTTTGAATCTGGCTCTGATTTTATTCAGGAAACTGGTAGAGAAAAACTTTACAATATTGCATTAAGCCTAAAAAAGATTTCAGAAAAAATTCCGAAAAAAATAGATTGGATCCTCAGAATTGATGGACACACAGACAAAATTCCTATTTACAACGAAAGATTCAAATCAAATTGGCATTTATCAAGCTCAAGAGCGATTAACATAGTGAAATTTTTCATAGAACAAGGTATTCCTCCTAACAGACTGGTTGCTGCTGGTTTTGGAGAGTATTCACCGCTAGTATTAGATGAAAGTGAACTGGCCTATGAAAAGAATAGGAGAATAGAAATTAAATTAACAACAAGATAAATTAAAGTTCAAATTATTTAGTTAATTGCTTGCTAGCTAAAATTTGGTAATCGTGAAAATAAAGATGATCTATATTTGTTTTCAAAAAACATCTTATTGCATCCTCAGGGGATTCAACTATTGGTTCTGAATCATTAAAGCTTGTATTTAAAATAATAGGAACGCCAGTCTTTTTTTCCCATTTCTTAATAAAGTTGTAGTACCAAAAATTATCATTTTTAGAAACGGTTTGTAGCCTCGCAGATCCATCAAAATGAACAACTGCAGGTACCAATTTCCTTTTATCTTTTTTCCATTTAATGACATGAGTCATATATGGACTTGAAATATCTCTTTCAAACCAATCAGTCACCTTTTCTTTTAAAATTGAAGGTGCAAATGGACGAAACCATTGTCTGTGTTTAACTTTTTTATTAATTATTTCTTTCATTTTTTCATTTCTAGGGTCTGCAATTATACTTCTGTTACCAAGAGCTCTACGTCCTGATTCTGAGCCACCACCAAAAACAGACACAATTTGTTGATCATCAAGCAGTTTCAAAACTTTTTCATCATCATCTTTGTAGAATGTAATAAAATCTTTAAATTTCTTTAGTGCTTTTTTTATATCATTTTCATTATATTTTCTTCCAAGATATGGTGTGAAATTGTCCTTCCATTTAATTCTTTTATTACCCAAAATCTGGTGCCAAAGAAATTGAGCAGAACCTATCGCCAAACCACTGTCATAGGGAACAGGTGGAACATAAACATTTTCAATTTGAGGAAACCAATTCTGAATTTTTCCTATCAAAACTGAATTTAATGCACAACCTCCAGCAACACACAATTTTTTTGGTTTAAACTTTTTTACAAAAAAATTTAATTCTTCTTTAACTAAATTTTCAGAAGCAATTTGAAGACTTGAGGCAATATCAAATTTTTCTTTCTCACTAAATTGCAATTTATTAAATATTCGTTTTGCAGTTTCTTTATAATCAAGGAAGTAACTTTGGATGTCTTTCTTCTTAGTCATCATGTCCATCAATGGTTCAACATATTTAGTACTATTACTCATAGAAGCCATTGCCATTACAGTCCCAGCTTGATTACCTTTTGGAAAACCAATCGATAAGCCGAAAATTTGTGTAACAAAATTCCAACAAACCGCCATATTGAATTTATAAAAATCATAAACTTTTATTTTTTCTATTTTTGTCCCTTCTCCCATATAAATAGTACTTGCGGTAAGAATATCTTTTTCTTCTAATCCTCCACCATCAATTGTAAGAATAAGTGATTTATCAAAATTGCTTGAAAAAAAAGCATTTGCTGCATGACACATATGATGAGATAACTCAAAATATTTTCCTTGATTATTATCGATAATTAAATTCATTAAAGATTGAGAATTTGGATCATTGCATTTTGGCCATTTTTTTTTATCCCTTCCACCAAAATTTCCTAATGTAAAAAATTTAGATTTTTTTTGTAATTCTTTAGAAGAATTTTCAAAAAAAAACTTCAGTCCATCACCGAGCTCCTCTTTTACTCTAGTAAACCTCTCAAGTTCCTCGTGAATTAAAGGCTTTCCATTTTTTAATAAACAGTAACTGACGTCATGTCCAGATTGAAAACCTACAATCGTATCCATTAAAGTCATTGAAAGATTGAATTTACTTAAACTATCACTTACTGAAGGTAATACAGATAACAACTTGAAATCTCCAAAATGGGTTTTAATAATAAAACAGCATTATTTATGCCAAAGTTTTTGAAATTAGGAAATTTCTGAGGAAAAGGTTATGATTTTAATAGGCCAAAACGTCTAAGTATTTTCTTTTCCATTTCCCAAAAATATTTAAACTCTCCAAATATTGTTCCAACAATAATGAGTAAAATTTGATACAAAGGAAAAATAATCAAAATTCTTATTGACCAGTAAAAAAAATTTTTCTCTAAATTTTCAGAGAAAAAAAATAAAAGTACATATTTTCCTAAATAAACTGATAACGATCCAGTTATTGCAAAAACAGTAAAGATTAAAATTAATCTAGAAAAACTTTCAACTTTAAAAATTTTTTGAATTTTTTTAATCATAAAAAAGAAGATAACTCCATATCTAGCTTATCGAATAAATCAATAGAATTATCTCTAGTACTAATCCATTGATAATTACTTCCCTCCTCTTTACATTCAAAGTGGTGTGCGCCACTGACAGGTGATGACATCCAGATTTGTTGAGTTGGGTTATGTATACTTAATACAAAAGTAGAATTATCAATTTCTATCATTAAATTTTCTCCTTCAAAATCTACATCAAAATCGGGAGATTTTTTTTCAGCAATATTAAAGATATCATCTAATGTTTTTTTTGCTAAGTTTTGAAAATTATTTATCACTAGTTGTAATTTATGTTAAAGCTTGCAAATTTAATCTAATGAATATATAAAACGAGTCAAGAATTATGAAAAAAGAAATACATCCAGATTATCATACTATTAAAGTACAACTGACCGATGGAAGCACCTTTGAGACAAGGTCTACATACGGCAAAAAAGGAGATGTTCTTAAGTTAGACATAGATCCAACATCTCATCCCGCATGGACTGGAGAAGCCTCTAAAATCCTTGATTCCGATGGTCAAGTTGCAAAATTTCAAAAAAAATTCAAAAACCTTGGTTTCAAAAAATAGTTCTCAATGCTAGCCGTAGATTTTGACGAACCAGGAGGACCTGAGGTACTCAGACTAATCGAAACCAGTGTACCAAAAATTAACGAGGACGAAGTTCTCATTAAAGTTAGATCAGCAGGTGTAAATAGACCTGATGTTATTCAAAGACAAGGTAACTATCCAGCACCTCACGGGCATTCAAAAATTCTCGGTTTAGAAGTATCGGGTATTATTGAAAAAGTTGGGGATAAAGTAAAAAATTTTTTAGTAGGAGACAAGGTAGGTGCACTTGTAAATGGAGGAGGATATGCTGAGTTTTGTAAAGCTAACGAAAATTCAGTTTTTCATATACCAAAAAATATCTCTTTTGACGAAGCAGCCTGTATTCCAGAATGTTTTTTTACAGCTTGGTCAAATATAATAATGAGAGGCGAATTAAAAAAAAAACAAAAAATTCTAATTCATGGTGGAACTAGTGGTATAGGGATAGCTTCAATACAAATTGCCAAATTATTTGATTCTTACATTTTTACAACTGTAGGAAATAACCAAAAAGTTTCTTTTTGCAAAAAAATTGGAGTCAACAAAACAATAAACTATAATGAAACTGACTTTTTTGAAGAAATTAAAAATTCAGAAATTAGTAGTGTTGATTTAATCCTCGATTTTATTGGTGGAGATTATATAAATAAAAATATAAATCTTCTCAATAATGATGGAAAGTTAGTTAACATAGGTTTTCAAAAGGGAGCAAAAACTGAGATAAATTTTATGAAAGTAATGCTCAAAAGACTAACAATAACTGGCTCAACCTTAAGAATACGGAATAATTCATTCAAGGGTAAAATTTTAAATGATCTTGTAAAATTTGTTTTTCCTGAAATAGAAAAAGGAAAAATTAAAATTTTTATTGACTCTGTTTATAATTTAGAAGATGTTGTTATTGCTCATAAAAGAATCGATGAAGGCAAACATATAGGTAAAATAGTTCTTAACATTTAAGGAAGAAATATGAGAAAACCCCTTATGCCCAAAGCAACAGCAAGCTGGTTGATTGAAAATACTTCATTGTCGTTCAATCAAATATCCAGTTTTGTTGGGTTACATTTATTAGAGGTACAAGCAATTGCTGACGGTGAAGTTTCAAGTGGAATGCTTCCAAGAAACCCAATTGAAAATGGAGAACTCACAAAAGATGAAATTATAAGGTGCGAAAAAAATCAAAATCTTCATTTAAAAATTAAAACCTCAGAAATTCCTCTTCCACAATCAAAAACAAAGGGTGCCAAATACACCCCCCTATCAAAAAGGGCGGATAAACCAAATGGTATATATTGGTTGGTTAAAAATTTTCCTGACCTTCCTGATGCAAAAATATGTAAAGTAATTGGAACTACTAAGAAAACTGTTCAATCCATAAAAGACAGGTCATACTGGAACATTCAAAATTTAAGAGCACAGAACCCCTCAGAACTGGGACTATGTTCTAGGGAAGAATTAGAGACAATAATAACAAAACACCAAGAAAAACAGGCCTAGCTATTTATTTAATCTCAGAATTTCGTCCCTAATCTTTAACTTCTTCTTTTTAATATCTGTGATGACCAAATCATCAACACTTATACTTTTGTTAACTTGATTTAAAATACTTTCGAAATGTTGGTGTTTAGACATTAAAGACTCGATTTTTTTTTGTCTTGTTGCAAGCCGACTCATAATTTTATGTTATTATCTTTTATAAATTTAATCTACTATTAATTTTGTAATTATGAAAAAAAAAATCTTTATTTCTATTGTCATGGGAAGTCAGTCGGACTGGAAAACTTTAACCTATTGTGAAAATATCTTTAAAAAAATAGGCATTGGTTATGAAAAAAAAATTGTCTCTGCTCACAGAACACCTGACAGGTTATATGAATTTGCTAAAAATTTAAAAAAAACTAATATTGAAGTTGTGATTGCAGGTGCAGGAGGTGCAGCTCACCTCCCAGGGATGATAGCCTCTCTGACTCATATACCTGTTCTTGGAGTTCCGGTTGAATCAAAAACGTTAAAAGGTCTCGACAGCTTATTATCTATAGTTCAGATGCCTGCAGGTATACCTGTACCAACTTTAGCCATTGGGAAAGCCGGTGCTATTAATTCAGCTCTAGCTGCGGCTGCAATATTGGGTAATAAATACCCAGATATTAAAAAAAAACTGATACTATTTAGATCCAAACAAACTAAGTCTATTATAAAAAAACCTATTAATGAAAAATAGTCTAGGCATATTAGGCGGAGGACAACTTGGAATGTTCATTTGTCTGGCCGCTAAAAAATATAATATTCAAACAACTGTGTTCTCTGATAACAAAAATTTTAGTGCAAAAGAGTTTTGCGATAGTTTTTTAATTGGTAGTTTTACTGATCAAAATCTCATGGATAAGTTTATAAACTCTTCGGAATTCTTTACTATCGAGACTGAAAATATTCCAATTACAGTTTTAAAAAAAATAGAAAATAAAAAAAAAGTATTTCCATCTTCGTATATTGTAGAAATAGCACAAAACAGACTCAAAGAAAAAAAATTTCTAAACTCTATTAGTGGAGTTAAAACAGCAAAATTTAAAAAAATTGAAAACTTTAGTAATCTTGAAAGTCACATTAAATTGTTTGGTAGAACTGGTATATTAAAATCATGTGAAATGGGTTATGACGGAAAGGGTCAGTTCTTAATTAGTGATAAAAATATAAATAATTTAAAAAACAATAATTTAAAAGGTTATCTTCTAGAAGAGGTTTTAGATTTTAAAAAAGAAATATCAGTAATTGTTTGCTGTTCAAAAAAAAATACAATTCTATATCCTCCTGTTGAAAATATACATAAAAATTCGGTTTTAAGAGAAAGTATTTATCCTGCTAGGATTAGTTATAAAATTAAAAATGAAGCTCTTTTATTAGCAAAAAAAATAGCAACAAAACTAAAACTACAAGGAATACTAGCAATTGAAATGTTTTTAATGAAAGATGATACATTACTAATAAATGAGTTAGCACCAAGGCCACATAATTCTGGTCATTGGTCATTAGACTTTTGTAAATACAGTCAATTTGAAAGTCTAATTTTTTCTATTTTTAGGGAAAAGTTAGTTCAACCAGAACCCTTAGATAGTTGCAAAATGATAAATGTTATTGGTAAAGATTATGAGAAAAAAAAAAAATTATCAAAAAAATATAAATTTTATGACTACTTTAAAGAAGAAGTAAAAAAACTAAGAAAAATGGGACATTATACTTTTAAGAATTAGTTTTTCTTTTAAATTTTCTTTTCAATTTGCCAAAACCAAGAACAAGTTCTATTTGTTTTTCTAAAAATCTTTTTGTACTCTCAAATTTTTCAGATCTGTCAAATATAAAAAATGAAAAAGTAAGTGCATAGATTTTCATTAATAAGAATCGTTTAGTATAATAATTATAGTCAGTAGATTTATCGCCAGATAAAAACCAAATTTCATCGGAAATTTGAAATAAGGTCTTGCTCGTATTTAAAAGTATGAACGGCTTAAGTGTTTCTTTAAAAAACTTATATTTATCTAAAATTTCGTTAAAGATTTCTAGCCTTCTCATAACAAAATAAATAACTTTCTCATGAGTTCTAAAGTTTTTAAAATTTCTAGGAAGTTTTTCACTCTTTATTTTTTCATTTATTATTTCATTAACTTCTAGCATCAATGATTTAAAACCATTAGGAAGTAACTCAGACCTTACTTCATCGATTCTATCCTTTCCAATTTTCATTTGTGATAATGTATTTGATATAGCATTATCTAAGTTTGAGGAACTTGAAAAGTTCTCAAGCAACTTTAGAAGAAATTTTTTTTTATCAATTTTTATTTTTTTCATTTAAAAAAAAAGTTTACATTAAAAATATATCTTATATAAATAAATTTCAATAAAAAGGAGATTCAAAATTATTAGAGTACAAGTAAGAGATAATAATTTAGAGAAGGCTATTAGAGCTATGAAAAAAAAGCTCCAAAGAGAAGGTGTTTTCAAAGAAATGAAGCAGAGGAGAGCCTATGAAAAACCGTCAGAGAAAAAAGCCCGTCAAATTAATGAATCCACTAGAAGATTCAAAAAAATGCTAAGAAAAAGAATTGAGATTCAGGGTTATTAAGTCTCCATCTTCATAGTTCAATTTAAACTTTTAACAATATTTTCAACCATTTTTTTTGCATCAGAAAAAAGCATCATTGTATTGTCTCTAAAAAAAAGCTCATTATCAACACCAGCATAGCCTGACGCCATTGATCTTTTTATAAACAAAACGGTACCTGCGTTTTCAACATCTAAAATAGGCATTCCATAAATAGGGCTTGTTTTGTCTGTTTTCGCTGCAGGGTTAGTTATATCATTAGCACCGATAACAAATGCAGCATCGGCGTTGGAAAATTCGCTGTTGATTTCGTCCAGCTCAAAAACTTCATCATAAGGTACATTAGCTTCTGCCAGTAAAACATTCATATGTCCAGGCATTCTTCCAGCCACTGGATGAATAGCGTATTTAATTGTAACACCATTTTTTTTTAAAATATCACACATTTCTCTCAAAGCATGCTGAGCTTGAGCAACAGCCATTCCATAACCTGGAACTATAATTACACTGTTGGCATTTGACATTATAAAAGCAGCATCTTCTGGGCTTCCTGTCTTGACTGTTTTACCTTCATTTTTATTAACACTGACACCCTCCTCTACCCCGAATCCACCAAGAATAACGCTGATAAATGATCTATTCATTCCTTTGCACATTATGTAACTTAATATCGCTCCAGAGGCGCCTACTAAGGAGCCAACTATAATTAACAGATGGTTTGACAAAGTAAAACCAATTCCAGCTGCTGCCCAACCTGAATAGGAGTTGAGCATAGATACAACAACCGGCATGTCTGCACCACCAATTGGTATAATCAAAAGAATACCAAGAATCAAAGACAGACCTACAATCATCCAAAAGATATCTGTTGAAGAATTAATTGTGAAAATTACCGTCAGAGTGAGCAAGGAAATGAAAATTGCTAAATTTAAAAAATGTTGTCCAAAAAAAATAGTAGGAGCTCCGCTTACTAAACCTTGCAACTTTAGGAAAGCAATTATTGATCCTGTGAAAGTGATTGCACCAATTGCAACTCCAATAGACATTTCAATCAGACTAGAGGCAAATATTTCATTGTATTCATTAACAATTCCATAACTTTCTGGTGAATAAAATGCACTTGTTGCAACAAATACGGCGGCAAGGCCAACCAATGAGTGAAAAGCAGCGACAAGTTGAGGAAGTGCTGTCATCTCAATTTTAAGCGCAATGTATGTTCCAATACCGCCTCCTATTAATATTCCCAAAATAATCATTTCATAGGACAATACGTTAGGGTTAAAAGCAGTGGTAACAATAGCTATTATCATGCCTATAATTCCCATAACATTGCCATTTCTGGCCGATTCTGGGTGAGATAATCCTTTAAGAGCTAATATAAAAAATATGGCTGAAATCAAGTAACTAATAGCTGTAAAGTTTTCACTCATTTTTTTTCTTTCTGTTTATCTTTTTTTTTAAACATTGATAACATTCTATGAGAAACAACAAATCCACCAAAAATATTGATTGAAGCCAGAACAATAGCCAAGAAACCCATTATAGAAGAAAAATTTATTTCCTCAGGTCCAGCAGCAATTATTGCTCCAACAATTATTACACTGGAAATAGCATTTGTTACAGCCATGAGAGGAGAATGAAGAGCTGAAGTTACACCCCAAATTACATAATATCCAATTATGCAGGCAAGAACAAAAATCATTAATAAATTTATAATAGGATCAATATTTTCCATAGATATTTACTTTCATTTTTTCAAGTTTTGAACCACACAAGTTTCTTTTACAACTTCATCAGCCCAGTTGAAATCAGAAAATTTACCAGATTCACATGAATTCATCAAAAAGTTAATTACATTTTTAGCAAATAGTCTAGAAGAATCTTGTGAAACAGTTGATGGAAGGTTTGTGGGCCCAACAATTTTTTTTGATTTGTGGTCTACAACTTCTCCATGTTTTGTAAGTTCACAGTTTCCTCCAAATTCAGAGGCTAGGTCAATTATTACACTTCCAACTTTCATCGATTCAACCATTTTTTTTGTAATTAATTTAGGTGCAGGTTTTCCTGGAATTAATGCTGTCGTAACAACAATATCTGTTTTTGTAATACTATCCTCAAGTAGTTTTGCTTGTTTTTTTTTATAATTTGCTGACATTTCTTTCGCATAACCAGCTGCAGTTTCTCCTGAGTCACCCTTTTCCTGCACCTGAATAAATTTAGCGCCCAAACTTTCAACTTGTTCTTTTGTTGAAGCTCTAACATCAAAAGAGGAAACAACCGCACCTAGTCTTTTGGCGGTAGCAATTGCCTGAAGACCAGCCACTCCTGCACCAATTACTAAAACTTTTGCCGGTGCGACGGTACCCGCAGAAGTCATCATTAAAGGAAAAGCTTTATTGAACAAGCTAGCTGCATCAATTACTGCCTTATACCCTGATAAGTTACTTTGAGAGGATAAAACATCCATACTTTGAGCTCTTGAAATTCTTGGCATCTTCTCAAGTGCAAAAACATTAATATTTAGTTTTTTTAGGGAAGAAAATTCTGTTTTAAACTTTTGTTCGTAAAGTAGTGTAATTAAGTTACAATTTTTAAGAAATTTAAACTCATCCGTTTGTTTATGCTTTGAAGGTCTCTGAACTTTTATAACTAAGTCTGCTTTTGAATATAATTCATTGAGCTTTGAGGAAATAGCTGCTCCACTTTTTTTATAATCTTCATCAGTATAGGATGAACCCAAACCTGCATTTGATTGAACAAAAACCTTGAATCCCATCTTTATCAAAGAAGGAACAATATCAGGAGTTATACTAACCCTACTCTCATTCTCGTATAATTCTCTTGGTACTACTAATTTCATTGACACAACCTATCCTAATTTTTCAAGCTCATCCATAAGATTTTTAATTAAATTCATACCAAGCTGCCAAAAATTTTTATCTTTTGGATCTAAATTAAAATTTTTTAAATGACTTTTATAATCTATTGAACCACCTGATTTTAGTAAATCAAAGTACTTATTGTTAAATGAAGGGTTTCCTTCCTCAAATTTTGAGTATAACGAATTTACGAGACAATCACCAAACGCATATGCATAAACATAAAATGGAGAGTGTATAAAATGAGGAATGTAGGCCCAAAAATATTTATAGTTTTTTCCTAACATAACTGAATTCCCAAGAGATTCCTTTTGTGTGTTCATCCATATTTCACAAATCTGATCATCTGTTAATTCTTCATCAGATCTCTTTAAATGTAATTCTCTCTCAAATTTAAAAAAAGCAATTTGACGAAAGACAGTATTCAACATGTCTTCTATCTTTGATCTCAACAAGAGTTTTCTTTCAGAAAGCTTTTTTGCGTTAGTTAAAAGTGACTTGAAAGTTAACATCTCCCCAAAAACACTAGCTGTTTCTGCTAGTGTAAGAGGTGTATCTGCAAGTAGAACTCCATTACTATTGGCCAAAAACTGATGAACCCCATGACCTAGTTCATGAGCCAATGTCATTACATCTCTTATTTTACCCTGAAAATTTAATAGAATTTTTGGGTTGCAACTTGGAACTGTTGGGTGAGAAAAGGCTCCGGATGTTTTTCCTTTTAAAACGCGTGCATCAATCCATGAATTTTCAAAAAATTTTTCAACAATCTTACCAAATCTTATATCAAAAGATGTATAAGACCTAATGACAATTTCTTTAGCTTCATTCCAGGAAATTTTTGGTTCTTTAAAACCGGGATATGGTGCATTTCTATCCCAGTAATTAAGCTTTACTCCTCCAAAATATTTAGCTTTATATTTGTAATACCTATGACAAATATCACTATAATTTTGTGTAGCTGTTTTAACTAAAGAATCAATGTCAGACTTTTCAATTTGATTGTAAAGATGTCTAGAAGACTCGGAATGCTCAAAACCTCTGACATTTTTTTCAATATCAAGATCTTTAGAAATTGTGTTAATTATAAACGAAAAATTAAAAATATTATCTTTAAGGGTTTTACCAAAAACTTCGGCAGCATTTTTTCTTTCAAGTTTATTAGGTGAACTTAATAGGTTTAAAATTTCCGCTTCCGATAAGATTTTTCCATTAATTCTAAACTTTAAGCGTGTCATTATCTGATCAAAAAATCTAATCCAGGCCGATGAACTTGTAAGAGACTTTTCAGCTAAAATTCTTTCTATATTTTCTGATTTTTGATATTTTTTAAACTTCTTATGGTTTTTAACCCAATTTTTATATTTAGTTTTTGAAAATGCTAATGTTTTATTATCACTAAGTTTGTTTAATTCTATACCATAGAATATAACGTCCTTCTGGCAATCAAGAACAGATTCTTCAATGTATTGATAAAACTTAGCCTTGTCGTTATTAAGTTGATCAGTGCAATATACAAGGTAAGCATAACTTCTAAGTTTTAAAATTATTTCTTCAACTTTTTCAAATTCAATTAAGCTTTTGATCAACTGTGTTTTTTTTAATTTTCCAAGCTTTCCTTTATATTTGACCGAAAAAAGGCTAATTTTTTTTTTTAGACTGTGAAGATCTTTATTAATTTGCTTATCTTTAAATGATGAGTAAAATTCGTTAAGATTCCAAGTGGGTAGATTCATAAATTTATTCCAGAAATTATAATTTATAAATGACAAAAAAAACTGAAATTTCAAGTATTTTAAAAAATTCAGAAAGCTTAGTCGATATATTCAACTTTTATGTAAATATAAGACCGCACCATAAAACATTTTTTTTTAAAAAAAATAATAATTGGATATCAAATAGTTTTATTGAAACGAAAAAACGAATAGAAAAAATAAAAAATCATTTCCTAAATAATGGAATTAAAAAGGGTGACAGAGTTTTTTTATTGTCAAACAACAGACTCGAGTGGGTTGAGTTTGATTTAGCAATAATGTCTGTTGGCGCAATAACAGTCCCAAGTTTTGTAACAAATAATCAACATGATAACACATTTATAATAAATGACTGCAAACCCAAGTTTGTGGTTCTAGAAAATGATGGTGTCTATAAAAAAAATAAATCTTTTTTAAAAATCAGTCAAAGTAAAATAATAACTATTGAAACTTCTTATCAATTTGAAAACTATGAGAACATTTTAAAAAAAACAAAAATAGCAAAGACTAAGAGTAGCATTATAAAAAAAAAACATATTTCCTCAATAATTTACACTTCAGGTACAACAGGAAACCCAAAAGGTGTTGTATTGACTCATGAATCAATAATGCACAATCTTTTTGGGGCACTAGAAATCATGGATGAATTTAAGCTTGACAATGAAAGATTTATTTCTTTTTTACCTTTATCTCATTCTTATGAAAGAATGGCAGGTTTATACTTTCCTATTTTAATTTGTGCCCAAATTTATTTTTGTAGTTCTATGGATAAATTATTAAATGAAATTAAAGAAATTAAGCCAACAATCTTATCTGCTGTACCCAGGTTGTATGAAAATATTTTTAAAAAAATTAAATTACAAATTAACCAATCAAATCTTGTAATTTCCTTTTTTCTAAAAATTATTTTTGAAAATCTAGACTCAAAAAAAAAAACAGAATCTAATAGAAAGTTTTCTTTCAAAAATTTTTATAAAATTAATTTTAGAAAATAAAATAAAAAACATTTTTGGTGGAGAAGTCAAAATTTTAGTTTCTGGTGGAGCAGCACTGAACCCTGAGATTGGTATTTTTTTTAATAAACTGAACCTCACTTTACTTCAAGGTTACGGTCAAACTGAAGCTTCTCCCCTTATAAGCTGTAACAGAAAACTTTCAAATAAACCCCAAACAGTTGGACTACCTGTCCGTGATGTTAAAGTAAAAATTTCTAATGAGGGTGAAATATTAGTGAAGGGAAAAAATTTAATGCAAGGTTATTGGAAAAAACCCACAATTACAAAAAAAACTATAATTAATAATTGGCTTCATACAGGAGATCTCGGTGAAATTGATGAAAAAGGAAGAATTATAATTACTGGAAGAAAAAAAGATCTAATTATAACATCTGGTGGAGACAATATTTCTGGTCAAAGAATAGAAAATATTTTAATGAGTTGTAATGAAATTTCTCAAGCGGTTGTTTATGGTGACAATAGACCATATTTAATTGCTTTAATAAAAATTACTGAGGAATATAATGCTAATGATTTAAAACGAGTTTTAGAAATGATTAATAAAAACCTTAATTCCATTGAAAGAATTAGAAAATTTATTATTCTCGATCGAGAGTTTTCTTATGAAAATGGTTTGATGACTCAAACAATGAAGGTCAAAAGAAAAAAAGTTCTAGATTTTTACAAGGAACAAATAAATAAACTTTACAGGAGTTTATAGTATTTTTTAAACCATTCTATAAATCTAGGTATACCTTCCTTAATTTTGGTTTTAGGAGCGAATTTTAGATCTTTGATACTTTCAGATATATCTGCAAATGTTGCAGGCACATCACCAGGTTGAAGAGGTAAAAAATTCTTTTTTGCCTTTTTATTCAAATTTTTTTCAATTAGTTTTATAAATTCTAACAAAGATTCTGACTTACTATTACCCAAGTTATAAACTTTGTGAAGCTTTTTCATCTTTAAATTAATAGACCCGTAAATACCCGAAACGATGTCATCCACATAAGTAAAATCTCTTTTCATTTTTCCATAATTAAAAATATTTATCGGTTTTCCATTAATAATATTTTTTGTAAAAATAAATGTTGCCATATCTGGTCTTCCCCATGGTCCATAAACTGTAAAAAACCTTAAACCTATAGATTTAATCTTATATAAATGTGAATAATATTCAGCAATAAGTTCCGTTGATTTTTTTGAAGCAGCATATAACGATATAGGATTATCAACTCTATCCTTCACTGAAAAAGGTAGAGACTTATTTCCACCATAAACAGATGAAGAACTGGCATAAATATATTTTTTTATTTTCAACTCCTTAGCCAGTTCAAGCATATTAACCTGACCAAGAATATTTGAGTTGACGTAAACGTATGGATTTTCCAATGAATGTCTAACACCTGCTTGTGCTGCTAAATTAATAATAATATCGATTTTTTTTTTTTTAAAAAAATTTACAATTTTTATGTCTTCGATTTTTTTTTTAAAGAAAAAAAAATTTTTATATTTTTTTAATAAATTTAATCTAGATTTTTTTAGCCTTACATCATAGTAATTATTTAAATCATCAATCCCTAGAACAGAATGTTTTTTTTTTAAAAGAAATTCACTAAGATGAAAACCAATAAAGCCGGCAGAACCTGAAATAAGAAAATTCATTAATCAATTGGTTTTTGATATTTTTTTTTCCACTCAGAATAATTCATTCCGTATATTTCATTCCTTACTTCCTCATAATCTAAGCTCATATTTTTTTTTTCTGCTTCTTCGACCATCCACTTCGACAAGCAATTTCTGCAGAATCCAGCTAAATTCATTAAATCAATATTTTGAAGGTCAGTATTTTTTTGAAGATGATCAACCAATCTTCTAAATGTGGCTGCCTCTAGGTTAATTTTTTCATTCTTATCTATCATTAATTAAACTTTCAAAGATTTTTATTAATATACTACTGTATTTTTTAATTCCTTTTGATTTACAAATCAAATCGTTTCTTATTTCAATTGAAATATTATCCAAAAGTCCATTATTTGAATGCTTATCTACCGTATAGTTATAGAAAAAACCTGAATAAGGGAAATTTCGACCAAAGTGAATATTTTTTTCCTGAAGTTTTTTTTGTATATACAAAAGAAGTTGAATATTTTTATTGTATAGCAAACCTATTTTAATTCCCCTGTTTTCTGTGGAAGTTTTTTTTGTAAATGAGTGAATTGCTACCAAGTAAATCTTTTTATGTTGAGCTTTTTTTTTTTTTATAAATCTTTTCAAATTATCATGGTAACAATTGTAAAAGTTTTCTATTCTTTTTTTTCTATTCTTTAAAGAGATACCAGTATTTCCCGGTATGGATTGTCCCCATGAATTAGAAACAATTAAATCATCAGAAAACAAGTATCTGTTTGGATCAATAAGTAACCTTGAAAAGTTTGCATAAAAATAACTTTGTCCCAATTCTTTACTTAATTTTATACATAAGTCTTTAGCTCCTATATCCCAAGAAATATGCGAATTTAACATTTTCTTGGATAAACCTAGGCTTTTATAAGACTTAGGTATATGATTAGAAGCGTGGTCGCATAAAAATATTATATGCCTTTTGCTATATTTTTTATCAAATTCACTTGCTGAAAAAACTTTTTTCATAATTTAAGATAACAATTTTTATTTTGTTAACTATAATAATCAATAAATTAAGTTATGCTCAGGAAAAGAAATACTAAAATAATTGCTACTCTGGGACCAAGTTCATCCTCTCCACTTAAAATACATTCTCTTTTTCAGGCGGGAGCAGATATATTTAGATTAAATTTTAGTCATGGAACTCATGAAGATCATAGAAAAAGGGTTTTTCATATCAGACAATATGAAAAAAGATTGGGTAGACCTATTGCAATTCTTGGGGATCTACAAGGCCCAAAAATTAGAATTGGTTTATTTAGGAAAACATTTGCAGTTCTTAAAAATAATCAAAGATTTATTTTAGATTTAAACTCCAAGGAAGGTGACCAAAATAGAGTTTTTCTTCCTCATAAAGAGATTTTTAAATCCGTAAAAAAAAATAACAAAATTTTAATTGATGATGGAAAAATTATTCTTAATATCAACAAGGTTTTATCTGATCAAATAATAACAGAAGTTTTAGTTGGAGGAAAAATTTCCAATAGAAAAGGTGTAAACATTCCTGAAACTTTTATCAAGATGTCTTCTCTAACAGAAAAAGATGTAAGAGATTTAAAGTTTTGTCTTGATTTAAGCCTTGATTATATTGCACTTTCCTTTGTACAAAAAGCAAAAGATTTAAATGATTTAAAAAAGTACGTTGGAAGCCAAACAGGAATAATGGCTAAATTTGAAAAACCTCTAGCTATTAAAAATATGAACGAAATATTACAATGTTGTGATGCTGCAATGGTAGCTAGAGGTGATTTAGGTGTTGAAATGCCTCCAGAGGAAGTTCCTATTATACAAAAAAGAATAGTGCAATCATGCAGAGATTTTGGAATTCCAGTCGTTGTCGCAACCCAGATGCTTGATTCAATGGTAGAGTCACCTTCACCCACTCGTGCAGAAGCATCAGATGTTGCAACAGCAGTTTTTGACGCTGCAGACTGTCTTATGCTATCAGCAGAAACTGCTTCTGGAAAGTTTCCTATTGAATCTGTAAAAATTATGAACAGAATAATTAGAGGTGTTGAAAATGATGTTTCTTACAGACAAATCTTAGAAAGCAAAAAAATAAAACTAGAAGAAACTACCTCTGACGCAATAAGCTCAGCTGCCTCGCAGGTTGTTAAAACTGTTTTTGCTAAAGCTATTTTTACATACACTAGATCAGGAGCTACTGCAAAAAGAGCAGCAAGAGAGAGACCAACAGTACCCATCATTGGTCTTTCACCCGAGAGAATCACTGCCAGACAACTAGCACTAATCTGGGGGGTTCATACCATACATGCACTAGAACCTAAAAGTTTTTCAGGTATGATCGATAATGCGTGTGAATTGGCAAAAAAAGAGGGGATTGTAAAAAAGGGAGATTATGTTGTAATTACTGCTGGTGCACCCATAGGGGTTTCAGGCTCAACAAATAATTTAAGAATTGCAAGGATTAACTAGCCTTGTCTTGCTTTAAACCTAGAATCAGTTTTGTTGATGACATACAACCTGCCTTTTCTCTTAACAACTCTGCAGTCTCTATGTCTTTGTTTAGCTGATTTTATTGACCTTAAAACTTTCATTATAAAGTAAATTAAATAATTATTAAAATTTGTCAATTACTGAAAATATATTACTATCCTTTCATGCTAGAAAAACTTAAGAAAGCTCTTAATTTAATCGTAATAAATTCCGGAAAATTTAGCTCTTTTCTTATTTTGTTTTTAGTAACTTTAGTATCAATTTCTGTTATTCTTAGATATATTTTTTCAATAGGTTTTATTTGGCTTCAAGACTTATATATTTGGGTTCATGCAATTTTTATTCTCCTAGGTTTAGCTTATACTTTAAATGCAGACGAACATGTAAGGATAGATTTATTATATAAATCATACAAAGAGAAAATTAAAAAAAAAATCAATTTTTTTGGGGCGTTATTTTTCGGTTTACCTTTAAGTTATATTTTAATCTTTAATGGATTCGACTACTTTTATAGGTCTTTTTTACTTAATGAAAGCTCAAAAGAAACTGGGGGGTTGCCGTATATTTTTTTATTGAAATTTTTTATTTTTTTAATTGGTATTCTCCTGTTTATTGAACTTTTAAGACAAATTTTAAATTTTTTAAGGAAAACTAAATGAATCTAATTTCTCATGAATTTTTTTCCTTTTTGCTATTTTTTCTTTTAGCAATTTTTTTAATAGCAGGTTATCCGGTAGCTTTAACATTAGCAGGAACAGCAATTTTTGTTGCTATTTTAGGTTATTTTGTGGATTTATTCCCTTTGGTTCTTCTTAACGTTTTACCTAATAGAGTTTTTGGAATAATTACCAACGAAACTTTGATAGCAGTTCCATTATTCATCTATATGGGTGTTATGTTAGAAAAATCAGGTATTGCAAATTCTCTTCTTGAAAATATGTCAAGACTTTGGGGAAATATTCGAGGAGGTCTTGTATATTCCGTTTTATTTGTTGGAGTACTAATGGCCGCATCAACTGGTATTGTAGGTGCAACAGTTGTAACAATGGGAATCCTTAGCCTTCCTCTAATGTTAAAATGGAATTATAATAGAAAGGTTTCAGCTGGGGTAATTTGTGCCAGTGGCACTCTTGGTCAAATTATTCCACCATCAATTGTTTTAGTCCTCCTAGCTGATATCTTTCAAGGAGCTAACGAACAGGCTTCACAGATTTCTGGAAATCTTGCTCCGGATCCTGTTAGTAGCGTAGACTTATTTGCTGGAGCAATTTTTCCGGGGTTAATTTTAGTAGTTTTTTATAGTTTTTGGATAATACTTTGTTCTTTATTAAGACCAAATAATTTTCCGATAATAAAGTCCCATAGAAAAAATATAACTTTTAAAGAAATTTTCAGTGTAATTTTTCCTCCTATAATTCTCATAATATCAGTTCTAGGGTCAATACTCTTTGGAATTGCAACTCCAACTGAATCTGCATCATTAGGCGCGTTAGGTGCAGTAATAATTTCTTTCGCAAAAAAAAGACTTAATTTTGAAATTTTAAAGCTCTCATGTGTTGAAACTCTAAAAATTAATGCAATGGTATTTTTCATACTCATTGGTGCATCACTTTTTTCCCTTGTTTTTCGTGGTTTTGGTGGAGATTTAATTGTTGAAAACTTTCTCACTGATATACCTGGAGCGAAAATAAATTCTTTAATTATAGTTATGATCACAATATTTATTTTAGGCTTTTTTTTGGATTTCTTTCAGATAGTTTTTGTTATAGTTCCCATTGTTGGCCCATCTCTTATTTCAATGGGTTATGATCCAATATGGTTAGCGTTGATGTTTGCTATTAATTTACAGACAAGTTTTTTAACACCACCCTTTGGTTTCGCATTATTTTATTTAAGGGGCGTAGCTCCAAAAGAAATTAAAACAGCTGATATCTACTATGGAGTAATTCCATTTATTTTTATACAAATTATTTTGTTAGTTATTTTGTATAAATTTCCTGAAATAATTACATGGTTACCAAAAAAACTATAAATCAATTCGCGATTCTAAAAAACTCTTTTCAGAATAATTTGACCAAAACATAAATAGTTTTCTGTAATCTATTATACTTTCATGTATTCTCTTACCAAGACTATCTTTATTGGCATAATCATTTACAACATCTACTGATCTTTCTCTAAGTGATTTAAGAAGTTCTTTGGGGTATTTTACAAAATTAACATTAAATTCATCATTAAGTCTTTTCATTGCAAAGCTATTTCTAGCAAAAAATTCTGAGGCAATCGCTGAATTTGATTTCATACAACACGTTTCAACAAGTCTTTTTAGATCGTTATCTAGCTGATTCCAACTTTTTAGATTAATAAAAGCCTCTAAACAAGTTCCTGGCTCATGCCATCCAGGATAATAATAGTATTTGCAAACTTTATGTAATCCTTTTCCAAGGTCAGCTGCTGGACCAATCCATTCAGTCCCATCAATTGTTCCTGAGGAAATTGCTGGAACTACGTCAGGTCCAGGCAAAAGAACAACATTAGTCCCAAAACTTTTTAATACTTCACCACCCAAACCTGGCATTCTAAACTTCAATCCTTTGAAGTCTGAGGGTGAAATGATTTTTTTGTTAAACCAACCACCCATTTGATTTCCTGTATTTCCTGCAGGAAAAAACTTTAAATTGAATTGGTTGTAAATTTCATCAGCGAACTTTATGCCATCACCATTGTAAAACCACGAACTCATTTCTTGATAATTCATACCAAATGGTATTCCCGATAAAAGAGAAATTGATGGAGACTTACCCGCCCAATAATAAGGTGAGCCAAATCCCATTTGACATGTAGCACTTTGAACAACATCGAATGATTCAAATGCACTAACTAATTCATTGGCATGAAAAAGCCTAATATTTAGTTCTCCATTTGAAATTCTTGTGATTTCATCACAAATTCTAGAAAATGCTCTACCTAAAATACCTGCTTTATCAAAGGCAGAAACTGCAACCCACGTATGTTTTTTTTTTGAGGAAACTATATTGGGAAAGAATAAATTACCTACGGCGGCAGTACTTGCTAAACCTAAACCTATTGATTTTATAAATTTTCTTTTTTTCATTTTTTCAAAATGGTGGGCGGAACAGGGATCGAACCTGCGACCTATTGCGTGTCGAGCAATTGCTCTCCCAGCTGAGCTATCCGCCCTATTAGACAAACTATACAAT
>MDTB01075541.1_pt1 | contig 23494 bp, 23 predicted proteins | sample 811161 | NCBI WGS metagenome assembly MDTB01 (sample SAMN05326650, study PRJNA326480) | marine metagenome | isolation source: seawater | place: Mediterranean Sea | collected 2009
ACCATCATGGTCGCCTGGCCGTCCGATTGTCCCAGTCGCAGCAATCTTCGTGATACCAGCATCTGGTTTTCGCACCATGCCCAGGCATAGCCGGTGAGCGCGTCCCCAGTTTCAATTTGCCAGTTGCTCGCCATGACGGCGTACAGTGCGCAAAAGCCAGGATCCTCTAACTCAGGAAGCGGTTCTTCCAGTTTTTCACCTAGACGTTGCAACGCGCGACCCATCTGACGTTCCTCGTCGCGCAACTCTGCAGTGTCGCGGCTGGCGATACAGAGCTGATTCCACTTCTGAAGATCCACGGGATTCCTCGTCGACCAGGCATCCATGCAGCGTGCAATAATGGCTAGGTCGACATAGGTGATCCCAGTCGAAAGGATCCCAAGGATCCAATCTTGCACATCCTTCTCGTCGTTCAACCACCTGAGATTAACGGCTGTTTCCATCCCCGCGGAGTGGCTGAATGCGCCCACAGGCAGACTCGGGCTGATTAACTGCCAGAGCCTGAGTGTGTTCGGGTTCATGATTCAGTGATCATGGCTGTGCCCATGGGTGTCGTTACCCTGGTTGTCATAGGCACCCGCCTCGGGTTCGAAAGGTTGAAGTTCATGGACGGGTGTTTCACCCAGACCCTGGACCATGTGATCGAGCACATGATCACGCAGGTATCCGAGCCAACCTGTGCCTATCTGCACCCAGACGTGCCGATTCCCCAGATGGTATGCCACCCTGGCAAGTTTATCCGGGTCGGAGGACTGAACACGCGACACCCACTCTGGTGATGAGGAGACGCGTACTGTCTGGCCTGATTCGGCAACGAGAACGTCGCCTCCTCGCATCAGGGCCCCTCGTGGCAGCATCAGACCCACGACGAGTCCAGACTCAAGGGCAGTTTTCTGCCGGGTCTTCTGGCGTTTCTCAAATGGCATCGATAGCAGGCCAAGATCTCGGGACCCTTCAGGTACTTCGCTTGCGATGTATATAAACATTTCCATCTGTGACCACCTAAAACAGAAAGTACCGTTGCGCCAGGGGTAGTTCACTGGCGGGTTCGCAGGTTAGCAGTTCGCCATCGGCACGTACTTCGTAGGTTTCGGGACTGACTTCAATCTCGGGCGTATAGCTGTTGAGAACCATGTCTGCTTTTCTGACGTTCCGTGTATTGGCGACTGCGCTCAGTTCTTTTTGCAGACCAAGCTGGTCACTAATATCAGATTGAGCCGCGGCCTTTGACACGAAACTGAACGAAGAGGCGGTAAGCGCACCACCAAATGCACCAAACATGTGCCGGTAATGGACTGGTTGCGGCGTCGGTATGGAGGCGTTTGGATCTCCCATAGGCGCCGCGACAATCATGCCACCTTTGATGATCATCGAAGGCTTGACGCCAAAGAACGCAGGTTTCCACAGTATAAGGTCTGCGAGTTTTCCGACTTCAATGGAACCGACTTCGCTGGCGATGCCGTGCGCGATGGCAGGATTGATCGTGTATTTGGCAATGAATCGTTTTACGCGGAAGTTATCGTGGCGTGCCGGGTCCGGTGAGAGCGAACCACGTTGCACCTTCATCTTGTGTGCCGTCTGCCAGGTACGACAGATCACTTCACCAACGCGTCCCATGGCCTGGGAATCCGAGGCGATCATCGAGAACGCGCCAAGATCGTGCAGGATATCCTCGGCCGCAATCGTTTCTCTTCGAATACGAGATTCCGCGAACGCGACATCTTCCGGAATACTGCTGTCCAGGTGGTGACAGACCATCAACATGTCCAGGTGTTCATCAACGGTGTTGACCGTATAGGGCCGCGTCGGGTTGGTAGAGGAGGGCAGGACATTCTCGAGCCCACAGGCCTTGATGATATCGGGTGCGTGGCCCCCGCCTGCGCCTTCAGTGTGGTACGTGTGGATGGTCCGATCCTTGAATGCTGCGATCGTGTCCTCGACAAATCCTGATTCGTTGAGCGTGTCAGTGTGGATCGCAACCTGTACATCGGTGCGTTCTGCGACGGCGAGACAATTGTCGATGGCGGCGGGGGTGGTACCCCAGTCCTCGTGCAGTTTCAAGCCCATGGCGCCGGCTTCAATCTGCTCCTCCAGGGCTGCCGGGAGACTGGCGTTCCCCTTACCCATAAATCCCAGGTTGATGGGCAGCCCGTCTGCGGCCTGTAGCATCCGTCCAATGTGCCAGGGCCCAGGGGTGCATGTGGTTGCGTTCGTGCCGGTCGCGGGACCTGTGCCGCCACCGAGCATCGTGGTCACGCCGGACATCAATGCCTCGTCGATCTGCTGAGGACAGATGAAATGGATGTGAGCATCAATACCTCCGGCAGTGAGTATCTGTCCCTCTCCAGCAATGGCTTCCGTTGAGGGGCCAATGATGATGTCGACATCCGGTTGGACGTCGGGATTTCCAGCTTTCCCGATCCCAGCAATACGACCGCCTTTCAGACCAACGTCAGCCTTGATGATGCCCCAGTGATCAATGATGAGAACGTTAGTGATCACAGTGTCGACCGTTTCCGATGAAGGGCGCTGACTTTGACCCATGCCATCACGGATCACTTTGCCACCACCGAATTTGACTTCGTCACCGTAGGTGGTTTTGTCTTCCTCGACTTCAACAATCAGCTCAGTGTCACCCAGTCGAACGCGATCGCCCTTGGTAGGTCCGTACATTTCTGCATACGCTTGCCGGCTCATCCGGCTCATGACGATGCTCCTTCCAATGGGCCCATGACCTCGGCTTTGAAACCGTAGACATGTCGGCGACCGGCGAACGTCACCAGCGTGACCTCCCGTTCCTGACCGGGTTCAAAACGAACGGCGGTTCCGGCGGGAATGTCGAGGCGCCGGCCTCGCGCATGGTCCCGATCGAACCTGAGCGCAGCGTTGGTTTCCGCGAAGTGGTAGTGTGAGCCAACCTGAACCGGCCGGTCACCCGTGTTGGTGACGATCAGGTCGATAGGGTCTCGCTCAGCATTGATAACGATGTCCCCATCGTCAATGAGATATTCACCAGGTTTCACCAGAGCACCTCCGTTAACTGATTGGTTTGTGGACGGTGACGAGTTTCGTGCCGTCAGGAAATGTTGCTTCCACCTGAACTTCGGGGAGCATCTCCGGTATGCCATCCATGACATCGTCGGGCGAGAGTATCTCTGCGCCTGCGACCATCAGCTCGGCAACGCTGCGACCGTCTCTGGCGCCTTCCATGATGGCGGCTGAAATCAATGCGACACTTTCGGGGTAATTCAATTTGACACCCCGTGCTCGTCGTTGTTCTGCCAACTGTGCCGCGACGAAGACGAGTAACTTGTCCTTTTCTCTTGGCGTTAGTTCCATGGCTCTTGTCTCCCTCAGCTTGTTGCGCTAACTGTCGCGCAGTCTAGTACGTTATATCTTGTGCTATGTTGCCCAGATACGAGGCATCGTGGGGTTTTTCCCCAATATCGGCAGGCGAAGTGTTCCCCAGGCTGACTGAAGCGTTTGGCGCGCTATTCGTGCGTTGTGCGCGAGTACACGTACAACCAGCACATCGTGGAGTAAAGTGGTGGCACATACACACTCGGGGCCGCGGGTGACAAACGTGGACAGGAGAGCCTGCGTATCGGCATCCGCCGGACTTGCGAACAGGGTACCCATGGTCGTGTATCCCCCCAGCCCATATCTGCCTGCGCGAAGCGCGTCTTCAGATCCCCATGCGATCCGTTCGTTGACCACGGGCTGCCCGGACCTGCGTATACGCCAGGACGCTGAGAATTCACCTTTGAGGTAAGCGTCTCCAGAGGCAGGTCGTCCCAGGCATGTCTGTTCCCAGCCCATAAATCGAGCGTCACTGGCAAGGTCAACCTCTGTGAGGATTCGCGCCCGACTGCCACCGAAAAGGATGTTGTCCTGTGGCAGCCATTCCAACTGACCTCCCGTGTCGACGTGCAGACGTTGCGTGACGGCGCTGCATTGACCTGAAGTACGGTAGATTTTGGTCGCGGCGGGTGTCGTCACCAATGCCGCCGCGTCCTGAGTGACTTCAATGTTGATCTGTAGCTTGTCACCGCCAACGATACCGCCGGGTGGATGCAGCAGATACGTATGGCAGGTCTCTGAGCTCCCCTCTGGGTAAAAGGGCTTCTGTATGGTGAGCGGTCCGTGTTGATGCGTCCGCCGCATAATGGTGTGTGAATCACGGGTATCGAATCGCAGTCCGAGGCTGGCTTCCCAACCCGGTGCTGATGCCTGAGGTTCGGAAACTGTTGTAGTCACAAGACTCATACTGACAGGTGTTCAGCGATCAGAGACTCGCTCAACGCTGGCATTTCATCGTTGGCGACGATGCTACCTTTGGTCATGATTGAAAACCGGCTGGTCACCCGTTTGACGAATGGCAACTTCTGTTCCACGACGAGCACGGTCAAGCCCAGTTCCTTGTTCAATTTCAGGATAACATCGCCAATCTGCTGAACAATGTTGGGTTGGATCCCTTCTGTGGGTTCGTCCAGTATCAGGAGGCGCGGTCCGAGTACAAGTGCTCTCGCGATGGCCAACTGTTGTTGTTGTCCACCGGATAGATCCCCTCCACGTCTGTCGAGCATGTCTCCCAGAACAGGGAACAGTTCAAAAACCATGTCGGGAATTCGTCGCTCTTTTCTGGGTAATGCGGCCATGCCTGTCTGTAGATTCTCGTGGACCGTCATCAATGGAAAGATCATTCGGCCCTGTGGTACATAGCCAATTCCCATCGACGCGCGTTTCTCTGCTGGCAATCCACTGATGTCTTTGCCATCAAACGAGATGGTCCCTGAGTCCAGCCGCAAAAGCCCCATGATGCAGTTGAGCAGCGTGGTCTTTCCGACGCCATTTCTGCCAATCAGGCTGACGCATACGCCCTCGGGAATTGTCAGATCGATGTCCCACAGCGTGTGACTCTGACCGTAGGACTGGTTGAGGTCTGTGATCGTCAGCATCTACTCACCCAGGTAAACCCGAATGACATCGGGGTGATTCTGCACATCGTCAAAGTCTCCTTCCGCCAGCACACTGCCTTCGTGCAGAACGGTGACCGTGCGAGCGATTGATCTCACGAACTCCATGTCATGTTCAACAACAATGACGGAGTGATCCCCCGCGAGCCCTGTGAGAAGTTCCGCCGTTGCTTCGGTCTCCTGGTGTGTCATCCCGGCGACAGGTTCGTCCACGAGCAGAACGAGAGGATCCTGTATCAACAACATCCCGATCTCAAGCCACTGTTTCTGGCCGTGAGACAGGCCCCCGGCGTCTTTGATTCGGAGATCTGAGAGCCCGATGGTCTGTAATAGTTCGTCGATGTTGTCTCTCTGCTCGCCACTGAGTCGGCCGAACAGGGTGTGCCAGACACGTTTGTCCGCGGCCATCGCCAGTTCAAGGTTCTCGTAGACAGTGTGCTGCTCGAATACGGTTGGCTTCTGGAACTTCCGTCCGATACCGTACGATGCGATTTCATGTTCGCTCAGCTCCAGCAGGTTCAGGGTCTGGCCGAAAAAGGCCGTACCGCGATCAGGTCGGGTCTTGCCTGTGATGACGTCCATCATGGTGGTCTTCCCGGCGCCGTTGGGACCGATGATGCACCGCAGTTCACCGGTTTTAATATAGAGTTTGAGCTTGTTGAGTGCCTGAAAACCGTCGAAGCTGACGCTGATATCTTCCAGGTAGAGGATATACCGGCCCGACACGTCGACCAGCTGTTTGCTGATCGGTCTGGCAAAAAACTGACCGCCAGGTCCTACCCAGGCAGTACCGATCTGGCGGTAGTTCTCCTCGGGACGGAGTTGTGTTTTGTTGTTGCCTTCAACCATGACGTATTTTTTTGACCAGACCAACGATGCCGTTGCGCATCGCGACCGTCACAAGGATAAACAGTGCACCCAGCACAAAAAGCCAGACTTCGGGGAGTGCACCGGTGAGATAAGTCTTGCCGAAATTCACCAGCACCGCACCCAGTGCTGCGCCATACAGCGTACCCCGCCCACCTACGGCAACCCATGCCACCAGTTCAATGGAGTTGAGTGGCTGGAATTCACTCGGGTTGATGATGCCAACCTGTGGAACGTACAGTGCGCCAGCAATGCCAGCCAGGATGGCCGAGAGCGTGAAGATCCACACCTTGTAGTATTCCACGCGGTAGCCAATGAATCGTGTCCTGTCCTCCGTGTCCCTGATGGCCGTGATCACGCGCCCGAATTTGGAGGTGACAATTAATCGGCAAAGCAGGTAGGTCAATCCGAGAGTGATTGCTGATACCACGAAGAGGACGATACGCGTGACGTCGGACTGCAGGTCAACGCCAAGGATATCCTTGAAATCCGTAAGTCCGTTATTGCCACCGAAGCCCATTTCGTTTCGGAAAAACGCGAGCATCAACGCATAGGTCATTGCCTGAGTCATGATGGACAGATAGACACCGGTCACTCTAGAGCGAAACGCGAGCCAGCCAAAAACGAAGGCGAGCACCCCTGGTACCATCACCACCATCAGCATCGCGAACCAGAACTGGTCGAATCCATACCAGAACCACGGCAACTGATCCCAGTTCAGAAAAACCATGAAGTCAGGCAGTTCCGGGTCGCCATAAACGCCGCGAGAGCCAACCTGACGCATGAGATACATGCCCATCGCGTAGCCGCCCAGCGCAAAAAAGGCACCGTGGCCAAGACTTAGAATACCGCAGTATCCCCATACTAGATCCAGCGAGATCGCCAGCATTGCGAAGCACAGGTACTTTCCCATCAGGGTGACGGTATAGGTCGGCACGTGGAACGGATTGTTGGGTGGCACCAGGAGATTGAGCAAGGGCACGGCGACGATGAGGACCGCGAGGATGACTAGCAGCACCCAGCCACCCCATTCGTGATTCATGAGTCGCCTAGTCAACATCAGGTGTCTGCCGCGCGGCCTTTCTGGGGGAACAGACCACGAGGGCGTTTCTGTATGAAGAGGATGATAAATACGAGGACCAGGATCTTGGCAACCACTGCTCCAGCCATGGGTTCAAGGATCTTGTTGACGAGGCCGAGTGAGAGCCCGGCGACCAGGGTTCCCCAAAGATTGCCAACACCGCCGAAGACCACGACCATGAAGGAATCGACAATATAGCCCTGACCAAGATTGGGGCCCACGTTGGTCAGCTGAGACATCGCGACACCGGCGACGCCTGCGATTCCCGCGCCGAGTCCAAACGTCAGAATATCGACCCGTGTGGTGTTGATGCCCATGGCCTTTGCCATGGCGCGATTCTGCGTCACAGCCCTGACCTCCAAGCCTAGACGTGTCCGTTGCATGACAAGCAGCAGTGCAGCAAACACGATGAGTGTGAAGATGAAGATGTACAGTCTGGAATAGGTAATCGAGAGCCCCTGTACAATCTCAAGGGAGCCACTCATCCATTCCGGGCTCGCGACTGAACGGTTCAATGGTGAGAAAATACTGCGTACCGCCTGTTGCAGCGCGAGGCTGACACCAAAGGTGGCCAACAAGGTCTCCAGGGGGCGTCCGTAGAGGAACTGGATGATGCCTCGCTCGATGGCGATGCCCACCAGTCCCGACACGATGAAAGCTGCGGGGACTGCAATCAACAATGAATAGCCCAGCGCATCCGGCAGCATGAGCTGAATGACGTAGGTCGTGTAGGCGCCCAGCATCATGAGTTCACCATGTGCCATGTTGATGACACCCATCACCCCGAATGTGATTGAAAGGCCGATGGCCGCGAGAACGAGAATTGAACCAAGGCTCAACCCAAAAAACAGAGTTTCGATAACAGCATAGCGATCGAGTGTTTGGTTGATTCTCTTCAGAGAACGATGTGCAGCCGCTTTGATCTCTGGTGTTTCATCAGCGTTTTCCGAGATCTTGGTCAGTCGTATACGCACCTCGGCGGAGACGTTGGAGCCAGCTACTTGAACGGCAGCGAGACGTATATTCGGATCTTCCGCCTGAAGTTCATAGATGGTACGTACGATGGCGATGGCCTCCTTTACGTCATCGTCTCGTTCCGACTCATCGTGGGCGATCAGGATACCGATCGTATCCGCATCCAACGTTGCAGACATTTCCTCCACGGCAGCCAGTCGTGCTTGAGGATCCGGAGCGTTTAGCTGCAAGCCTGCGATCAAGCTTCGAATGATGCGTCTGAGCCTGTTGTTGACGGTCACTTTCTTGACCGATCGCCGGCTGTCCGGCCCAATCTCCTCGCCAGAGATCACGTCCGTGAGGAGATATTCGCGGTCCTGTCTTGTGGCAATGACAATTTGATCGGTCTTTTTTCTGACGTAGATCTGTCCTTCAAGAAGCGCATTCAGAACGGCTATCCGACGAGGATGTGAGGTCTTTGCGATCGATCGCGCTGCGTCTGCTTTATCGTCGAAAGACCGGGTGTTCAGGGCATTGAGGAGACTAGTGAGCGTTTCATCTTCACTGGTATTATTGGTGGAAATGTCACTGGAAAAAACGGGCGCGCTTCCGCATGCGAGGAGCATGGTGATCGCCCACACAATGGCTCTTGCCATCGTTTGACTCGACATTGCTGAGAAGTCCACGGAAGACCCACCACACTTGAACAGGAAGGAGGCGACAGCAACCTAGCATTGCTGTCACCTCGTCAGAGGTTACTCGTAAATCTGGCCTGAGCACTTGCCCGTCTTGACGTTGTAGTTACCACAGGCCAGGGGTTCCATCCAGTCAGCCGTGATGTCCTTGGAACCTGGCAGGTGATCCGACCATGCGTCCCCCACAACTGTGCCCGGTGTTTCCCAGACGATGTCGAACTGACCGTCATCCTGGATCTCACCGATCAGAACCGGCTTGGTGATGTGATGATTCGGCATCATGGTTGCCATGCCGCCTGAAAGGTTGGGTACAGTCACACCAATGATGCTCTCCTGGACCGCGTCAGAATCTGTGGTTCCGGCCTTCTTAACAGCCTCAGCCCACATCTTGAACCCGATGTAATGTGCTTCCATGGGATCGTTGGTGACCCTGTCTTCATCATCAATAAACTCGATCCAGGAATCGATGAAATCATCGTTGATGTCGGCTTGGACACTCATGAAGTAGTTCCATGCCGCAAGGTGGCCCACAAGAGGACCGGTATCAAAACCCGAAAGCTCTTCTTCACCGACTGAGAAGGCAATCACTGGGATATCCTCTGCAGAGACACCCTGGTTTCCCAGTTCCTTGTAGAAGGGCACGTTGGCATCACCATTGATGGTTGAGACGACGGCGGTTTTCTTGCCTGAAGCACCGAATTTCTTGATGTCAGAAACAATCGACTGCCAGTCGGAATGCCCGAACGGCGTGTAGTTGATCATGATGTCCTGATTGCGAACACCTTTCGCTTTCAGATAGGCCTCAAGAATCTTGTTGGTGGTTCGCGGGTAGACGTAGTCGGTACCTGCCAGGACCCATCGTTCAACACCCCCTGCCATAAGATAGTCGACGGCTGGAATGGCTTGCTGGTTGGGGGCAGCCCCTGTATAGAAGACATTCTTAGACGATTCCTCACCTTCGTATTGAACCGGGTAGAAAAGGAGACCATTCAGTTCCTCGAACACCGGCAGTACGGATTTCCGTGATACGGACGTCCAGCACCCGAACACCACATCGACTTTTTCCTTTTCCAAAAGCTCGCGTGCCTTCTCCGCAAACAGGGGCCAGTTGGAGGCAGGGTCTACGACGACGGCTTCCAGTTGTTTGCCCAGAAGACCTCCCGCTTTGTTCTGCTCTTCGATCATCATCAGCATCGTGTCTTTCAGCGTGGTCTCACTGATTGCCATGGTGCCTGACAACGAGTGCAACACGCCGACCTTGATGGTCTCTGCCGCCATCGTCATTGACGAGGTGAGTAATGAGCATAACAACAAGCAGAATTGCGTTGTGCGATTGATGGCCGAAAGGCCGGTGCCTGATTTCATCTGGTTCCTCCTGCAATTTCTCTTCACCAGCTTCACAGTTCTGTGTGCTGGTACCTGACCGGAGAGGAGCAAACGGTGTGCCAGATCGTTTTTGTCACAAAATCAGCGATATCACAGTCACTCTATCTTCTGTCATGCACGACTGTGGTGCAGTTGCAGGTTATGGGCGCAACAACGGCACCATAACCGTGCTCCGTGTAGCGCGGTGCACCGGTAACCTATTTTCACGCAATGCGAAGGGTTGCGAAGAAACGACCAACAGTATTGGAAAGGTGAACGTTGAGTGATCGACCGTGGCGCGAAATAGTGCGCCCTAGAGGGCCGCCGGGGCCAGGTTTGTGTCCGGTCACCTCGCGATGTCCCGCGTCATGGCGTAACCATGGCGCGGTTGCTTCAATAGACTGATCAGAATCAGAACGTCGGGTTCGGTGAAGCGACCAAAATGGTAGAGATCGTCTGCTCGGGGTATCTCTAACCTATTACGTTACAATTAGTACGTAGAACGTAATACTACGTATAACGTAATAGTTTGCAGGGTGTTTTTCAGTTGATGAAATACTTCATGACATAGCATCGTCTGGATTCTGTACGCTGACCTCGATGTCGCTTCCTTCACCCTCGGGTAAGCCGATCATCTCGTCGTAGCTGCTTCGGTGGTACAGAATCGTCCTTTGGATGCCCAGGTTGACGAAGGATTTCTTGGCGTCGTTGTGACTGCGGAAGGTTGCCGTGCCGTTGTTGTCGGAGATGCGGTAGGTCCTGCCGGCTGCTTCGATTTCGCACACGTACACCTGAGGGTCGACGCTTCTGATTCGCAGAAGTGTGATTCTGTTCCGTAGAGATGGGAGTTCTTGGAGTTTCAAAGTGAGCATGAATCGCCGTCGTTAGCTTGGTCTCTGCGTTACGCTGCGAAGACCGAAACGGATGTGCTTCTCACTGATTTCTGATGTGCAAGCCGTTAGTATCCGCATGTGCCCCTTGTAACTCTAACCCTCGCATGAAAGTCGCCATTATCGGTGCCGGCGCCGCCGGCCTTGTGACTGCCCACGAACTGATACGAGCAGACCATGATTTGACTGTGTTTGAGCAGGACGATCATGTGGCAGGTGTCTGGCAATACCATGAAGGGGTGGAAGACGATCTGCTGGGGCATACCCAGAACCGTGTGCACTCATCGTTATATGACAGTCTGCAGACCAACCTGTCACGCGACCTGATGGCATTTCTGGATTTTACGTTCGATACGGCAGGAGGTGGACAGGACGATTGGCCCCGGTTCCCACATCATACCCAGGTGGCCGAGTACCTGAATCGGTTTGCCGATCACTTTGATCTGCGTCGTCACATTCGGTTCAATCAGAAGGTATTGAACGTGGAGAAAGTGCAGCGGCAGGGATCAGAGTGGGTCGTCCGGACAGAAGATCAGACCGCGACCTTTGATGCAGTCGCTGTCTGTAACGGTCACTACGCGAAACCGCGCGTACCTCCGATTGACGGCATCGAATCCATACCGCGCTTGCTGCACAGCCACAACTACCGAAAGCCCGATATGTTTCGTGATCAGACGGTCGCGCTGCTGGGTGCATCGGTTTCCGGGTTTGATTTGCATCGCGAAATTGCGTCGGTCGCGGGCGCGGTGTATCTGTCCGGCGAAATGTTTGATGACATGGACGATGACAAGCGTCACCAACGAAATGTCACCTTCGCGCCACGGATCATGTCCTGCGACGTTGACCGCTGTCTGCACTTTGCAGATGGATCAGACAGTACGCCCATCGACAGCTTCATTTACTGCACCGGATACCACTACAACTTTCCCTTCCTCGACAATATCGAGGTTGATGACAATTGGGTAAAGCCGCTATACCAACAGTTGCTGCATATCCAGGAGCCCACGTTGGCGTTCATTGGCCTACCACTACGGGTGATTCCTTTCCCGTTGTTCCAGGTTCAGGCGCGCTGGTTTGCGCATCTCCTGAACCAGGACTTTGATCTTCCAACGACAGATGAAATGCTGGCAGACGAACAATCGCTTCACGATAGCCAGACTGAGCGGGGTGAAAAACAGCGCAATATTCATGTGCTGGGGGATCGGCAAAGCGACTATGTAAACATGTTAGCAAAACAATGTGGCGAGGATCCGTTGCCTGGCTGGTTTGGAGACCTGGCGCAATCACACTTTGCGAACACTGCGAAATATGGTTCGAAGTTCAGGGAAGCGCCGTTGCCGGATAACGGGCCAACGGTGATCAGATTGGCGTCAGAGTAGAAATGTGTTCTGGAGATGTTGTTCGTTGGCGTGTTTCGCCATTTCTATTCTGACCCCAAATTCAACCGGACTGGATCGGTTCGTGGGTGCCAGCCTTTAGTGCTGTGGTATTGCGTTTAAGCACCAAACGCGCGGCATCGTGAATCTCATCATTAGAAAGATTCTCCCAGGCTCGCTCTCCTTCAGGCCATAGTTTACCCAGCAGTTGTTCCGACAGTTTTGTAATCACATGCCAGTTGGCAACAGGGTTAGGTATTAGACTCTCCTTACGCGCGCCAGTTCTGAACACTTCGAGTAATTCATGTAGTTGTTCTTCAGAGAATGGGAGTTCCGTCAGTTCGGCACGGTATTCGACGTCACGCACCCGTGAGCTTCGGGAACAACGTGTAGTTCGCGAAATGCCGTGCTTCATGCTTGAGCAGTGACACGGTGTAGATCTCTGTAGTCGGGTCGTTACCGACAGAATAGACAGCGTCGGTGGTTGCCCAACCGCCCGTCGCAAGGTTGTCAAAAGTGGCGTAACTAAACCAGTCCAGGCAGAGATAGTCTTCCAGGATCTTGACCGTGACGGAGTGCGTTGAGTCGGTCAATTCAACGTCATGGTGTTCTATCTGTGTTGTGGCCCAGACGAAGAACGTCAGCAAGGGTGCGGTGCGACCCATCAATACATCGAATCCGCGGTCTTCAAGAGTCTGTTTAACGGTAGCTTCCACACTCTCGGTAGTGGTTTCGATGTCGTGTTCTGCCAGCAACGAAACGTCATCTTCAGCCAGACATTGTTCATGGTTCGCACGTTGTTCCGGAACGAGCAACGTATCACGCCAGTAGTCCTGGTATAGGGAATCGACCTCGCGAAGCAGTGCGTTGGGCATGGCCGCGAGGTCCGTGCCATCGACCTGATCGATAAACCGATCCTGGAACTTCTAAAGGTAGTAATGATCCGGATCTGTACTCAGCGCGTCGGCCAACTGAGGCATCTGGGACAGATCACCACGAGACGCTGCGTGATAATACTGGTTGATGAAACTCGATGGTTTGAGATTCTCAGCGAGAATCTCGTCCTCAGTCATTCCGAATGGGAGTTCAGGAGATTTCATGCCTAAAACTCGACTACTTCGCATGATGAGCTTACGCTGATGCAAAGACCTGTCCAAGGTGGTGAGCGATGAAGATGATCGTGACGCTGGTATGGCTGATGGCAACGTTGTGCGGGATCGAAGTGAGGGGTTCATCCTCCCTTCACTGCCCAATGTCCGCGTTTCAGGCTGAAAGAAGATGTCGATAATCAGATCGACTTTTTCAAGAAGGGGGACTTCGGTCCCTTTCCGCGGACTCGTGGCGACCTTCAAACGCCGTCCCAATAATAGAGGGTGCGATTCTGAAAATGTCCAACGGCGAGTGTAAGCCTCGTTATCCGTGCGCTTTACGCGATTCCGGAGTTACATCCTGCGGCGTGGAGGATGTGATAAGCGTAAGGATTTCGTCCCTCGATGGTCCCGTGACACGTGAGCTGCTTTGGCCGCGACCCATAAACCGCAAGGTTCGAGCAATCACGCGCCAGTCCTTCATGAACTCACCAGGCTTTTCCATCAGGTTGAAAGTGCGCATTGCACCTCGCATGACATGAATGTCCTTGCGGGTGGCTTCTCGCATCGCATTGCCGAACATCGACCTCAGTCTGGCTCGCATACCGGTCGGCTTCTCGGGTGTGTCGCCGGACATGATCGCCCGGGCGCGCGAGATAGCTCTCTTATCATCCGCAAGACTGGCCTTGAAGATAGGTCTTAGCTCTTCTTCCGTGCGACGGTCGAACACCAGTGCACGATCCATGGGCGACTCATTCTCTTCCAGAACTTCGGACAGCACATGAGCATGGATAATTCCGGTGCTGCAGCCACGGCCATAGAGGGGGTTCGTACGCACGGCGGCATCGCCAACGGCAAAGTAGTTCAGCGCGACTGGCTGTTCTCCTGTGACGTAGTGATGCCAGACGGCGTGGATATCAGAAAAGCCAAACGAACCGGTAGTGGCTTCAGCCTTGTCTTCTGCCATCCACCGATTGAGTCCTGGAATGGCACGGCAGATCTCGTCGTAGGTGTCGCTATCGCGAATGGCCTCAAGCAGTTCGGTTTCCTCCCGATGTATACAGACGATGACGGCGAAGTGACCATTGTCCCCCGGGAAAACCCCGAACTTGATAAAGCCCAGATCTCCGGTCGAAGGTTCGGTTGGGTCTCGCTCTGGTTCTTCAACTCCGGGGCGGAGATTGTAGTGTCGTGTGTAGTAGACGATCTCCGCATCGTCGTCCTCGGATTCGATGTTGGCACCCAGGTCCCTGAGCCATTCACGGACCTTGCTGTTGCGACCACCTGCATCGACGACAATATCTGCAGTGATGTCTTCGGGTTCGCTGCCGCGCTCAAGAATCGATATCCCCTGTACCACAGGCAGCTTGTCGGTGTTGTCCGTAATGAGCCCGGTGACATTGACACCACTGCGGATGTCGACACCCGGGGCACGTTCAGCATAACGACGGAACACCGTTTCCATCGTGGCGCGGCGACACATCAGGATCCACAGCTTTTCGTCCTCAGGATCTGGTTTGTAGTTGGCTTTGAGTTCAGCAGGTAACATGCTTTCGAAAGTGACCTTTCGAGCCCCTGCAGCGAAAAAGTCCTCGATGAGGTCGGGGAAACTCTGCTCAAGCAGATTACTCATGACTGCCAGAAAGGCATGAGGATGGCGAAACTGAGCAGCACCCCGTCGATTCCAGCCAAAGAAGGCTTCCTCCGGTCCGCCATCGGGTGGCGGTGCGTCACGTTCAACAATCGTGACCTGGTGTCCTGATTTTGCCAGGGCAAGCCCGGTACACAGTCCTGTGATGCCTGCGCCAACAACAATTACGTTCACTGGTAGCCCTCTGGTTCTGCTCGGTGGAATCCGTCGATGATGCTGAGATTAACCGAAGATGTTTAATCTGACGATGCGGGAGATCACGAGTTCACTGAACGTTTACGTGCCCGGGATGGAACGTTACATTGGTGATATGGCTGACAGGGAGTCAACAGGCGCTACGCCAACAATCGATCAGATTCTGACGACGTCCATCCATCATGGTGCCGCCGACGTTCATCTGCCCGTCGGACGTCCAGTGATGTATCGAATCCAGGGAGAGCTGGTTGCGACAGAAGATCATGTCATTGTGTTTGAAGACGCCCGTTCCATCTGCTAGTCCATGGTCTCTGATGAGCAGGTTCACGAACTGGAAGAGAACTTCGACCATGATTTTATTACGGCCAGAGATGAACATCGTTTTCGCGTCAACATGAGTTACAGCCAGGGAACACTCGGGGCAGTGATCCGTGTACTCAACCACAGGCCGATGCCGTTGTCTTCGATTGGATTGCCACCGGTTGTCGAGGAAATAGCATACCGAGACAAGGGGCTTGTGTTGGTCACCGGAACGACCAGTCAGGGGAAGATCACGACTCTGGCGGCACTGGTTGATCACATCAACGAGTTTCGGAATGACTATTGAGGACCCTGTTGAATACCTGTAAGAGAACAAGCAGTCGATCATTCGTCAGCGCGAAATTGGCAAGGACACGAAAACGTTCAACGCCGAATTACGTGCGGCGCTACGACAGGACCCTGATGTCATCGTGATTGGCGAATTGCGGGATCTTAAATCGATTCAGATTGCTTTGATGGCGGCCGAAAGCGGGGTACTGGTGTCGTCGTCATAACATACCATATCGATCGACAAGGTGCTGGAACGCATACTTTCGTATGTACCGCCGGGACATGAAGGGCAGATCCGTTTGATGCTATCGGAATCTTTGCTGGGTGTGATTCACTAGGAACTCCTTCCTGCGGTCACGGGCGGCAAGAGATTCGCATGTGAGAACCTGACCAATTCTCTCGCGGTTCGGAACTCGATCCGGAACGGCAAAACCTATCACCTTCAGTCTTACATCCTGACCAGCGAAAAATTGCACGGGATGCGCAGTATGAAACACTCCTTGGATGAGTTGCTGGAATCAGGCGACATCACACAGGAGATCCACGATCAGGTCCTAGTGAACTATTAGTGTGCAAGAGGCGCACCTAGTGGTAAAAGGTGCACCGCGACGATGCCCATGGGTAGAAATGTCCCAGTCTCATCCTGTCAAGCTTGTGAAGACCGTCAAGCTTGGGCAGAATCCTGAGTATTCAGATCAGGATACCGTAAGTTGACTTATTGCGTTGCTGCTGTCCTCGGCGAGGGGGTTTGCTTTGTCTCTGACTCTCGCACCAACGCGGGCGTCGACAATGTCAGCAGCTATTCAAAAATGCACACGTTCGGCCAACCAGGAAATGGCCAGGTCATTATTTTGTCTGCCGGTAACCTTGCCACCACGCAGTCGGTCATGGAGATTCTTGAGAAAGACATCCAGCAGATGGCGACGATCAATCTGCTCAATGCACCCACACTTGCGGATGCGGCGGACTACGTGGGACAGATCAGCCTTACCCAGCAGGAGAAGACCACGGGTGGCGGCGTGGACTACGAAGCCAGCTTTATCGTGGGCGGTCAGCTGCCAGGCCAGGAACCAGTCGCCTATCTCGTCTACCCGCAGGGAAACCACATTACATCGTCTCGTGATACGCCATACCTGCAGATTGGCGAAACGAAATACGGTAAACCGATCCTGGATCGTATTGTGACACTTGAGTCGAGTCTTGAGACCAGCGCATTGTGTTGCCTGGTTTCCATGGACTCCACGATGCGCAGCAACCTGAGTGTTGCTCCGCCGATAGATGTTCTCGTCTACGAGCGCGACAGTTTTTCCACAGAGCGGCGTTATCGTTTTGACGAACACAGCGAGTACCTGCGCCAGCTCAAATTGCAGTGGGACGTCGAACTGAAGAAGGCATTTTCGGCTCTCCCGCCCATCGCCTGGAGCAGTAATTGGGACAAGGGTTCCGAGAATAAACTGCGCTGACCGCCAAGTCGGTCTGAAACCAATAAACTTCCAACGCCGGGGTAGCCTGCGATGCCTGTGACCGTCGCTCTGACGCACTCGACCGAGTATGCGTTTGATCAACTTGTGGAGGTGCACCCACATGTTGTCAGGCTGCGCCCGTCCCTGCATACACGGACACCCATCAAGTCCTACTCCCTGAAGGTGTCGCCAGAGGATCACTTTGTGAACTGGCAGCAGGATCCCTTTGGCAACTTTCTCGCCAGGTATGTTTTTCCGAACCGCGCGAGAAAGCTGTCCTTCGAGGTCGAATTGATCGCGGAGATGACGGTACTGAATCCGTTCGATTTCTTTCTTGAAGAACAGGCCCAGAAGTACCCCTTTGAGTACGAGGAGGATCTCCAGCGAGATCTTGCACCCTACCTCCCGCAAGGCCGCATTGGACGACTGCTGAGCGCCTGGCTCGATGGTGTTGATCGAACGCCCAGGGAAACCGTGTACTTTCTGGTGGACCTCAATCAGCGGCTGCAACAAGACATCAGTTATCTTGTTCGGATGGAACCCGGTGTTCAGACCGCTGAGCAAACACTGAAACTTGGGTCGGGGTCCTGCCGCGACAGCGCATGGCTGTTGGTTCAAATCCTGAGGGGTCTGGGGCTTGCTGCCCGGTTCGCGTCAGGATACCTGGTTCAACTGACGGCGGATCAAAAGCCGGTCGATGGTCCTGCTGGACCGGCACAGGACTTTACTGATCTGCATGCCTGGGCCGAAGTGTATCTACCGGGTGCCGGATGGGTGGGGCTTGACCCGACATCGGGGTTGTTTGCCGGTGAAGGCCATATTCCACTCGCCTGTACGCCTGAACCCCGGAGCGCGGCGGCCATTACGGGTGCAACCGGGCACTGTGAGGTGACGTTCAGCTATGACAATCGAGTAGAACGAATCCACGAGGATCCTCGGGTCACGCTGCCGATCAACGACCGGCAATGGCGTCACGTCAGCAAACTCGGACATCAGGTTGACCAGCGGCTTGCGGCGCTCGACGTTCGCCTGACGATGGGAGGTGAACCAACGTTTGTGTCGGCCACGAATATGGACGGCCCGGAATGGAATACCGAGGCCCTTTCGGATGAGAAGCTCATGCTGGGTCACCAGTTGTTTGATGTGCTTTCCGACCAGTACGACAATGGTGGTTTCAAACATTATGGCCAGGGAAAATGGTATCCCGGTGAGCCGCTTCCACGCTGGGCTCTCTCGCTCTATCGACGGAAAGATGGTCAGCCGATCACGCGACACGCCGGGGTTCTCACGGGTGCTGATGGTGCAACCGGCCATAAACCGGATCAGGCGAAGGTGCTTGCTTCAAAGATCTGTCAGCAACTGGATATAGATCCATCGTTTCTGATTGCTGCCTATGAAGATGCTCCAGCACTCCTGCTGGAGGAAGCCGAACTGCCGCACAACATGACACCTGACGACAAACGACTTGAGGATCCGTTGCATCGAGCGCGGCTTGCTCGACTGCTTGTACGCGGTGAGTTGACTCAGGTTGCGGCCTGGGTACTGCCGCTGGGTTGGCAGACGGTTGACGATGAACAGGGTGCCTGGGTGTCATCGAACTGGCCGATTCGGCGTGATCATCTTTATCTGTCTCCGGGGGACTCACCCGCCGGCCTGCGGCTGCCCCTAGACTCACTACCCTGGCAGACCAAGGAGGATCGTGACGAAACACCAGCCGTGGATCCCTTTGCTGATCCTGTGGTGAAGGTCGCGCGGGTCACACAGTTCGAAGCGAAACCATCGTCGAAGCCGAAACAGATACCACACACTGCACTGTGCGTTCAGTGCCGTGAAGACGTGCTCTATATCTTCATGCCGCCCTTGAAACGACTCGCTCCATACCTAGATCTAGTCCAAAGCGTTGAAGCTGCCGCGGTCGCTGCAGGGGTTAAGGTTGTCCTGGAGGGCTATGAGCCGCCAACAGACAAAAGTCTGCTGAAACTCTCAGTCACACCGGATCCTGGTGTGATTGAGGTGAATGTCCATCCGAGTTCAAGCTGGGACGAACTCTGTGGTATCACGGAAAGGTTGTATGAGAAAACCAACGCACTGAAGCTTGGCACGGAAAAATTCATGCTTGATGGAAGGCACTGTGGGACCGGAGGAGGCAATCACGTCACCCTTGGAGCAGAGGAACCTGCTGACAGTCCCTTTTTACGTCGACCGGATTTGTTGCGTAGTCTGCTGATCTACTGGCAACGTCATCCCTCACTATCCTACCTGTTCTCGGGTATGTTCATTGGCCCCACAAGTCAGGCACCCCGGGTCGATGAGGCCCGGGATGACAACCTGTACGAACTCGAAATTGCACTCTCGCAACTACCTGACAGTGAGACGGATCGACCCTGGCTGGTCGATCGTGTCCTTCGCAATTTTCTTGTTGATCTGACAGGGAATACACATCGCGCGGAATTCTGCATCGATAAACTCTATGCGCCGAACAGCGCTACGGGCCGGCTGGGTCTGCTGGAATTGCGTGCGTTTGAAATGCCCCCGCATGCACGGATGAGTCTATTGCAGATGCTCCTGATTCGTGCGCTGGTCGTCATGTTCTGGGAAAAGCCACTCGATGCCCCTTTGATCAGGTGGGGCACGGCACTCCACGATCGTTTCATGCTGCGTCACTTTGTCGCCGAGGATTTCCAGGAGGTCATTCGAGACCTTTCTCGCCACGGGTTCACATTTTCCAGTGAGTGGTTTGATGCGTTTTACGAGTTTCGTTTCCCGCGCTTGGGTACGCTGCAACTCGGTGATTTTCATCTGACGTTACACAGCGCCCTCGAGCCCTGGCATGTCCTGGGTGAGGAATCCGGTTCCCAGGGAACTGCCAGATACGTGGACTCTACGTTGGAGCGAATTCAGGTGACGGTGAGAGGCGCGTCGAGGGGGCAGTATGTTGTCACCTGTAACGGTAGAAGGATTCCGCTGATCTCAACCGGTGCCGACACCCTGGTTGGTGCCGTGCGTTTCAAGGCCTGGGACCAGCCGTCCAGTTTGCATCCGGGTATCAAGTCCCACAGTCCGCTCACTTTCGACGTGATTGATACGTTCAATCAACGGGCTATTGGTGGGTGTCGCTACCATGTATCTCACTCGGGTGGTCGAACCTATGAGACCTTTCCGGTCAATGCGGCGGAAGCGGAAGCCAGACGAAACTCTCGATTTTTTGTCCATGGTCACACGCAGGGCATTGTCACCATCCCGGAGGAAGGAGAGAACCCGGATCAACCGGTGACGCTGGATCTCCGAAGGCCTTCTCGGGTTAGCGCACCCTCAGATGGACATCAGGATCGAACCAGTGGCTCGCAATAACGTTGTGCATGGAGGATAACTCTGCCTGTAATTCGTCGATATACGAAGAGAGCGAGTTGGTCTCCATGGTTGCCAGCACATGGGTATCAGTGAGCATCTGCAATTGCTGCGAAATGCAATCAAGCGGCGGATCATTCCTTGGCATCTTCAAAATGGCATTCTGGACTTCCTGCAGACAATGAACCACGGAACGCGGAAATCTGAGGTCTTTCAGAAGGAAATTCGCAACAAGTTCACCCGTGACTCGGTCACGAACTTCCTGCCGGTAAGCCTGGTAGGCGGAGAGGGAACGTAACACGCTCATCCACAGGATGTTGTCGTGTTGTCCGGATACCCGACCGGATTCGTCAATCAGATTGAAGCAGCCCACATCCAGAATCCGTGTGGTCATGTCAGCTCGCTCGAGATTGCGATCGATAGACAGGAATTTGTAGGCAAGATCTTCGCTCATGTTGCTGGCAAGCAGACCGGCAAGCTGGTGACAACGGCCCATGACTTCTTGCATGAATTTGTTGCGATAGTTCCGGTCGATCGCCTGTGCATGATGGCGCTTGACGTACTGATAGAGGGCGTTGACGACTGTCCAGCTTTCGGTGGGCATGATCTCTCTAATAGTACGCGCATTTTCACGAGCGGCTGCGGCCGAACTCAAAACGGACCCATGGTTGTCCTCCAGCAGGAACGTCACAACACGTCGCTCATCCCGGCCACTGAATCTCTCCGAGTAGGATTCATCCGCACCACAGATTCGGATCAGACCATCCCAGGTGTGATCCACGTCGGGCAGGTCGAGCATCAATTCTGTATTGATGGAAATCAAACGTGCAAACGACTCAACCCGTTCCATGTAACGGCCTAGCCAGTAGGTTCTTTCTGCGACACGAGAGAGCATCAGTTTTCTCCCGCGATCCAGGTGTCCTTGCTCCCGCCGCCCTGCGATGAGTTGACGACGAGGGACCCTTCTTCAAGCGCCACACGAGTAAGGCCACCCATTGTCACGTAGGTCTCACTTGCCTGCAGAACAAACGGCCGTAGGTCTACGTGCCTTGGTTCGATCGATTTGTCACAGAGCGTGGGTACCGTGGACAGATTGATCATGGGCTGCGCCATGTAGTTGCGCGGATTACGCTTGATGGCCTGGCTGACTTCACGGGCCCGCCTACGGGTCTCCTTGGGTCCGATGAAAAGCCCATACCCGCCGGATTCGTTCGCGGGTTTCACCACAAGATCCTCAATGTTATCCAGCACATACTGTCGCTCCAACCTGTCGTCACATCGATAGCTCGGGATGTTCGGCAGGATGGGCTCCTCACTCAGGTAGTAACGGATCATGTCTGGTACGTAGGTGTAAACGACTTTGTCGTCCGCAACACCGGCTCCCGGTGCGTTGGCAATGGCGACGTGACCCTTGCGCCAGGCATGCATCAAGCCAGGGACACCCAGTACCGAGTCCTTACGGAATACATCAGGATCCAGAAATGGGTCATCGATCCGGCGGTAGATGACGTCCACCCTGGACAACCCTTCAACCGTTTTCATGTAGACGTAGTCGTTCTCAACAACGAGATCACTGCCTTCAACGAGTTCTGCGCCCATCCGCTGTGCAAGGAAGGCGTGTTCAAAGTATGCGGAATTGTAGATTCCCGGGGTGAGGACCACGACTTCGGGCAAGTCGTTGGATTGCGGCGCGATGGTGCAGAGCGTTTCAAAGAGCTGGGCAGGGTAGTCGTCCAGCGGTTTAACATGGAACTGTTCGAACAATTCGGGGAAAACGCGTTTTGTAAGATTTCTGTTTTCCAGCATGTATGAAACGCCGGAGGGGACTCGCAGGTTGTCTTCGAGGACAAAGAAATCACCATTAGCATCTCGAATGAGATCGGTTCCGCAGATATGCGCCCAAACCCCATGTTGGGGTTTCATCCCTTCGCATTCCTTGAGGTAGTTGGAAGACGATATGAGCAGAGATTCGGGGAAAACCCCGTCACGGACAATCTTCCGACTGTTGTAGATATCATCGATAAAGAGGTTGAGTGCGGTCAGGCGTTGCTTCAATCCCTTGTCGACACGGTCCCACTCATTGGCGCGAATGATCCTTGGGATGATGTCGAAAGGCCACTCACGGTCGATGTTCTGTCCTTCCGAGTACACGGTAAAGGTGATACCGAGATTGCGGATACTCGTCTCCGCCTCACTCTGGATGTTTTTCAGTTCCCTGTACGGCGTCTTGCGCAGTAGCTGTACTAGGGGTGCCAACCCCGGGCGGGCGCGTCGGGTCGGCGTAAGCAGTTCATCGAACGTATCCCTTGAACTCGGGTATTTGGACAGATTCATCGCTGTCGAACCTGTTCGTCATATCGTCTCATGGGCAGATAGTAGCAGACACTTCGGAAGGAGTACTAGTTTACGCGACATAATACTATCGTTAGGGGAGAGGTGAAGCGGAGACGTGCTTTTTTGGGGCATTTCCTCGGTGTGCCTGGGTCTTTTTGGTGCCCTGAATCTGAAAAGACGGGCGAGCACTGTCTATCGTTTACGGGCCGTCACACTATAGACATGCCAGTGTTTGGTGACGTCCATCGCGGTCCCGCCCAGTTCATACCGCTCATTCCAGTTCACGATGTCGAACCCGTCAAAATGGGATTGTAGGTCCTCCTTCTCGAAGGTTTTTTTTGGCCAAAACTAGTCTCACCCGCTGCCCACTCATCCCGTTTTCCCATAGACATTCCGAAAAAAATGCCGACCGGCACGACGCTGTTCCCAATTCGTGACCAGGCTTCGTCGAAACTCCCTGCCGAGCAAAAAAAACAGGCTCGCAAAAGCCATGATGAGGGTCGCGTTTGGATACGTGTACGTCTCGCAACGTCCAGATACACAGACGGGTCGCTCTTGAAACGATCCTCGCACCATCATGGCCTCGGGCTCAACATCAAAACCATGGACCTCGAATCCCT
>MDTB01068420.1_pt1 | contig 23489 bp, 25 predicted proteins | sample 811161 | NCBI WGS metagenome assembly MDTB01 (sample SAMN05326650, study PRJNA326480) | marine metagenome | isolation source: seawater | place: Mediterranean Sea | collected 2009
AAAGGGATATCCGTTATAACAGGGCATAATGGTGCCGGTAAATCAACATTATTGAAGATTATCGCTGGAATATCACACCCGGATAGTGGCAAAATTACTTATCCAGAAAAAGATTATCTCTCAAATTCTAGTTTTATTTTTCAAAAACCAATATTCTTAAATCGGACTGTTAAGGACAATCTCCTTTTCGCTTTAAACAGTCAAGAAGAACAGCTAGAAAAGAAAGAGCTGCTCACTAATGAACTTTTAAGAAAATTAGAAATACTACATCTTTATGAAACTCCTGCAAAGAAACTATCATCGGGTGAACAGCAGTTAATAGCTTTCATTAGAGCAATTATTACCAAACCGTCATTACTTTTTTTAGATGAACCTACGAGTAATTTGGATTATAAAAATGAAAAACTTATTAATGATATCTTACTCGATATATCGAGAGATATAAAAATTATTATTACATGTCAAAGTGACAAACAAATAAAGTTATTTACAGACAAACCAATTTTTATGCAGAATGGCATGATTATATGAAGTTTAAGTTTTTTTTAATAATTATTTTATTTTGCAATATATCGTTTAGTGCTGATAATACTAGCCTAAGATTATTATCAACAACATCAACAAGAGATTCTGGCTTACTTGAATATTTATTACCAAACTTTGAAAAAAAATATAATATTCGAATACATGTGATAGCACTTGGAACTGGTCATGCACTTGAAGCTGCAAAAAATTGCGATGGTGATATCTTATTAACTCATGCTCCAAAGCTTGAAAAAAAGTTTGTAAAAGATGGCTATGGTCAGTCACGTTACAATCTAATGTATAATGATTTTGTAATTATTGGTCCATATAATGATCCTGCTAATATCGAATCTTATGACAAAGTAATAGATGTTTTTCAAAAATTTAATAACTCTAATAATTTATTCATTTCTAGAGGCGATAGTAGCGGAACAGATCTATCGGAAAAGAATATATGGAAAATAATAAATATTGAGCCAAAACAATATAGCGGAATTTGGTACTTAGAATCAGGACAAGGTATGGGCTCTACTATCAACATAGCAATAGGAAAAAATGCATATACATATACTGATAGAGCAACATGGTTAAAATTTAAAAATAAAGGAAATCATAAAATTCTCTTCGAAGGCGACCCTTTAATGTTTAATCAATATGGTTTGATTAGACTTAATCCCAGAAAGTGTCCTAATGCCAAAAATGTTAATATCGATAACTTTTATAAATGGATTTTGTCCACTGAAGGTCAATCATTGATAGGCATGTACAACTATAAGGGAGATAGATTATTCATCCCTAATTATCAGACTAGTTATGATTAAAAATATTATAAAATTATTTAGAATAGAACAATATATAAAGAATTTTTTTATTTTTGCACCATTATTTTTCTCATTTCAGTTTACTTTTACAAATTTTATTAGTGCTTTACTTGCATTTTTATTATTTTCATTGATGGCAAGTTCTGTATATATTTTAAATGATATATTTGATGTCAAGGAAGATGTATTACACCCAAATAAGAAGATACGGCCTATTGCAAGTAATTTAATAACTACAAATACCGCGTATTTTCTATCGATTTTACTAGCAATAATAGCCTTAATGGGGAGTTATATCCTAAATATTAATATATTTTATGTGCTAATAATTTATCTTTCTATTAATATTCTCTATTCAGCTAAGCTTAAATATATTCCTATCATTGATATAATAATTATAGCCTTCGGTTTTGTTCTAAGACTCTTTGTCGGGGGATATGCAATAAATGAAATGATAACCAATTGGATTATAGCACTAACATTTATCCTCTCTATATTTATAGCTCTAGCTAAGAGAAGAGAAGATATACAGTTATTATTGGATGGTAAGGAGACACGAAGGAATGTACGATTTTATAATATTGAAATACTAAATCAAAGTTTAAAACTACTATCTGTTCTAATAATATTAATTTATCTATTATTTACTTTATCTCCCGAGGTCATAATAAAATTTACTGATAAAATTTATATGACTATAATATTTGTTATTATAGGCTTGTATAGATATTTATATTTAACACTAGTAAAAAACCATAGTGGAGATCCAACAAAAATTTTTTTAACAGATAGAATTTTACAAACAACGATAATAGCTTGGTTATTATCATTTTACTATATAGCAAAGGCTATGTAATGAAAAAAGTTTTTTTATATATATATTTTTCATTAATTGCGATGACTCTTAATATATTTTCACAGTATCTGGTTTTTTCATTACATGACAATGAGTATACAATATATGTTGCAATACTCGTAGGAACGACCTTAGGACTCATTTCAAAATATTCATTGGATAGGGTATATATTTTTAAATATAATATAAATAACATCTATGGCTATAGCAAAAACTTTGCTTTATACACATTTACTGGAATCTTTACAACATTGATATTCTGGATTTTTGAATATTCATTCTATATTTTATTTGATAATAATGTAGCAAAATACATAGGTGCTATAATTGGACTTACTATCGGCTATACAGTAAAGTATGTTTTAGATAAAAAGTTTGTTTTTAAGTAATATACTATGAAATACTCCTGGGGTTCTCATCCCAATATTAAATGTAATGAGCTTGAGTTAAAAAGCTCTTCTGATCTAAAAAATACTATTTTAGATACTGACGAATTTATAATACATGGCAATGGTAGGAGTTATGGTGATAGTGGAATTAATAAAACTATAGTGAAATCTATAGATTATAATTCTGTAATTTCATTCAATGAAGAGGAGGGGATACTTGAAGCACAGTCAGGAATATTATTGAAAGATATACTTAAAATAATAGTCCCAAAAGGCTGGTTTCTGAAGGTAACCCCAGGTTCCAAATATATTACATTAGGTGGAGCTATCGCAAGCGATGTTCATGGCAAAAATCATCATATTGATGGTTGTTTTAGTGAATCTGTCCTAAGTTTTAATTTAATGCTATCTAATGGAAGAGTTGAAAATTGTAAAAAAAGAGATGAGTTATTTCTAGCTTCTTGTGGTGGGATGGGGTTAACTGGAGTGATTCTAGACGCAAAAATCTCATTAATGAAAATTAATTCAAAAAATATAGATACAATATCTATAAAAACCAATAATCTACAAGAAACTTTCGATATCTTTGAGAGTAAAGCATTGTATAAATACTCAGTTGCATGGTTAGATACGTCTGCACAAGATATTGACATAGGAAGAGGGCTGGTATCAATAGGAGATTTCTCAACAGATGAAGATTTGTCTTATGTACCATGCTCAAGTAAGATCAGTATTCCAAGTTGGACGCCATCTCTGTTAATTAACAAATATACAGTCAAGATATTTAATTTCTTATATTATAATTTACAGTTTAAAAAAATTAAAAAATCAAAGCTTAGCTTCGATCGATTTTTTTATCCACTAGATGGGCTCAACAATTGGAATAATTTATATGGAAAAAATGGATTCATTCAATATCAATTTATACTACCTAAAGAACAAAGTTATAAGGGTATGAATGAAATATTGAAATTTATAGCATCAGAGGGATTATTTTCATTCCTTGCTGTTTTAAAATTATATGGTGAAGAAAATGAGAATTATCTTTCTTTTCCTCTCAAAGGTTATTCTCTCGCTATTGATTTCAAATTATCAAAGAGCCTTTATGATGTTTTAAAAAAACTTGATAAAATAGTTTTAAAATATAAAGGCAGAATATATTTAAGTAAAGATGTTCGTATCAATAAAGAAGATTTTGAGATGAATTATAGCAAAATTAATCAATTCAGAAATATTAGAGAAAAATATCAAATGAATAAGAAGTTTCAATCTCTACAATCAAAAAGAGTAAAAATATAATTATTAATAGAAAACTAATAATGTCATTATTGTTTGGATTAATTTGTCTAGGATCCATATTCATAATATTATTATTAAATAAGTTTTTTGCAGATCCTTCGCTCTATGCTGGACAGCTATTTTTGATACAGACTGATAAATATTCCATTATTAGTATTCTAATTATATCAATCATAATATATTCTATTATTCAAAAATATTTTTCTCAAAAAGATAGTTCTCTAAATCAGAGTTCTTCTATTTTAGTATTTTATTATGTTATATTGATTTCATTTATATACAAAATTCTACTTTTAAAATTTAATATTATCACCGAGGATATTTCTGATTATATTAATCAAATCTTTGTAAATGGCGAATTTAATCAATATAAATTATATTCATATATGGCTTACTTTGTTACTTTATTGACGAATAATTATAATGTATTTCTAACATATTTTAATATCTTGTTGGGTAGTTTGACAGTAGGCTATGTATATAAAATTATTTATCTAATAAATAGAAATCAGCTAATTTCATTAATCACATCTTTTCTTGTTTTATTATTTATGCCACTAAATATGATACAACTACTGCTAAGAGTCGATTCTTTATTTATTGTGTTATTTGTATACACTATCTACACTTTATTTACTCAAATGAGTTCAAATAATTATAAACATATAATTATACTGAATATTTCTGTATTCTTATTGTCGCTTTGTAGAGAATCCACCTTATATATGCTGCCTTTATTTATTCTTATAGGTTTATTTATCAAAGAGAATCGTTTTTTAACGCTTGTAAGTATGTCTCTTGTAGTCATTATTACAACTTCTTTGATATCGTCCTATAATTTAAAAGAATACGGCATGAAGTCCAGGGTAAAAAATTATCATATGGCTTACAATTTAGTTCATTATGGATACTTTAATGAAAGCATGTCACAAAACATAAGGGGAAAGTTAAGCGAAAATGCTCTAGAACTTTATGATGATATTTACAAATCATATATAAAAAGTGTACCACCTCATAAAAGATCTGAATTATTCACATCAATAACATGGTTAAAACCACATTTTAGAAGTGATACTGAAAACATTGTACTTAAATCCACATTTACACCATATGCCGGTGATTTTCATAAGAGTAAAGAAATGTTGCTATCTAAGCTCCGTAACTCTAATAATACTATGACATACGAGCAACTTGAGAAAACACTACATAGTAGCTACTCAAAACTTGAGAATAATGATCAAAAAAAATTGACCGAGTTTCTTGCAAACCTGTTAACCGATGTTTTTCTTTTAGATTCTTATCGGTTAAGTGGCGAAACCAAAATAAAATGCTTATCCAGTACATCAAATAACAAGGATAAACAACTGATATTTATAACAAAGTGTGTTGAAAGTCAACTAAGAAATATAGGTGAAAGTTATATGTCGTCACAGTCTGACAATTGGTCATACAAAAGATTCTTGCTACCTTTCGTATGGAAATTTGATAATTCTACCAAAAAATACATTCAGCATCCCCAAATTGATTCTATCACTGAGATCGCACTTGCAATGCCTACGCTTTATATTAGCCAAAGCGCCTTAACTTTGCTTGGGATGTCTGGTTATTCACCTTTAAAAACTGGAATAGGGGTTAGTAATCAAATCTATACTGAGCCCATTATTCCCATATATATATCGGTACATTTCCAGACTATCTATTTTGTCCTACTTAATCTCTGGTATTTATTTGCTTTCCTTGCAATATTGGGATCTATTTTTCTTATTAAAGATTTAACATTGATGCGAAATAACATCTTAATTGCCTTAATTCCCTTATACTACGGTTCATTTATAGTTTTCGCTGCACAATTTGAGTTTTCAAGATTACTTTTACCTGTAGTGCCATTTATTATATATAATTATGTAGTTACAATTGCGCTTTTAGCTAAATCTCTTAATTATTGGAGAAATTCACATTAATAGCGTTAATTATAATATATTACTGACATAATATATATTATACGAACATTGATACATTAAACTACTCTATCAGTTAATTATATATGAGAAAAATTCTAAAAAAAATTTTCGAAATATTGGGATATAACATATCAAAAATAAAAAAAGATAAATATCCAATAGATATTCCAAATGAAACAATAAAGATCTATGAAGAGGTAGAGCCCTATACAGCAACAAGTTTAGAAAGAGTAAACGCCCTACTGCAATCTGTGGTGTATATAACTGAAAATAATATAGATGGTGAAATAGTTGAATGTGGAGTTTGGAAAGGCGGATCATGTATGGCTATTGCCATAAAACTAATGGAATTAGAGCAAAAAACGAGAGAAATATGGCTATACGATACGTTTGAAGGAATGACAGAGCCAACAAATCATGATATTGAAATAGAAACAGGTAAAAAAGGTAAAGAACTACTAGATGGCATAGATAAAAATACAGATAAATATAATATGTGGGCATATGCACCAAAAGAAGTTGTAATAAATAACATGAAAAAAACACGTTATCCAACTGATAATATTAAGTATATTACTGGAAATGTAGAAAAAACCTTAAAAGAGAGAAAACCTAAGAAAATTGCATTGCTAAGGCTTGATACTGATTGGTATGAATCAACCAAAGCAGAACTAGAAGAACTCTACCCTCATGTCGTGAATGGTGGGATTATAATTATAGATGATTATGGTCATTTTGAGGGTGCAAAACGTGCTGTAGACGAATATTTTGAAAAAGAAGATAATAAACCACTGTTAAATAGAATTGATTATACTGGCAGATTGATTGTCAAAAAATAATGACTTTATTTCTAATAATGGGAAATCAGTTATTCCCTACAAAATATATATCTAAACTCAGGTTTGACCAAATCTACATGTCTGAGGATGAGGGATTGTGTACACAGCCAAAACAACACAAACTTAAAATATTATTTTTTCTCTCCTCAATGAGATCTCATAGGGATATTCTGATAAAAGAAAAATATAAGGTAAATTACCTTGATATTAATGTAGATTTTTCAATACCATATATCCAAAAGCTCATTAGATTTATAGAAAGAAATAATGTTAAAAAGCTTCTTTTTTTTGAAATAGAGGACAAATCTTTTGAGAAAAAACTCATGAAATCCCTCAAAACTATTGGCGTGTCATACGTAAGTATTCAATCTCCTATGTTTTTAACGCCCAGGGATCATTTTAAGGAAGAGTTAAATAACATGAAAAAACCCAAGATGTCGATTTTTTATGTACAACAAAGAAAAAAACTGGGGTTATTAGTAGATAATGATAAGCCTTTAGGTGGAAAATGGAGCTTTGATACAGATAATAGAAAAAAACTACCAAAAAAAATAACAATTCCAAAGATAAAATCACCTGTATTGACAAAAAATACTCGAGATCTATCAAACTTTGTGGCTTCACACTTTAAAAAACATCCTGGTGATATAACCGAACACTGGCTGCCAACAACAAGAGCCCAATCACTCAAATGGTTAGATTGTTTTATCGAAGATAGGCTAAAGTTTTTTGGTGATTACGAAGATGCTGTAGACACAAGATCCCCTACTCTATTTCATAGCGCCATAAGTCCTTTATTAAATATTGGATTATTGACCCCTAAAGATGTAATAGACAAAGTGAAGAAGAAGAAAAATATTCCTATCAATTCTCTAGAAGGATTCATAAGACAAATTATAGGATGGAGAGAATTTATCAGGGGTATATATCAAAATTATGACCAAAAATTATCAACCACAAATTATTTTAACCATAAAAGAAAAATGGGAAAAACCTGGTATACAGCAAAAACAGGCTTAGAACCATTGGATTTCTCAATTAACAGAACAATTAAATTATCATGGTCAAGTCATATTGAAAGATTAATGATACAAGCAAATATAATGAACTTATGCGAAATCAATCCAAAAGAAATTTATAATTGGTTTTTAGAAATGTATTCTGATTCATCCGAGTGGGTTATGTCTCCAAATGTTTATGGAATGGGTATTTTCAGTGATGGTGGTATATTTGCTACCAAACCATATATATGCGGATCAAACTATTTCCTAAAAATGATGAGTTTTAAAAAAGGTCCATGGTGTGATATTCTTGATGGTCTATATTGGAGATTTATAAAAAACAATGAAGATTTTTTTAAAAGTAATCCAAGATTATCGATGATGGTTGTAATGCTAAAAAAAATCAAAAGTGAAAGAAAAAAAACAATATTTAAAAAAGCAGAAGAATTCATTAATTATAATACAATAAAAACATGATAAATGTTTATTACAATAATAGCTGTAAAGTTTGTAATATAGAAATCTCTCATTATAAAAAAAAGAAAGTGGAAGGAATAAACTGGATAGATATTAGTGGGAATAACAAACTAGTCTCCGAATTAAACAAAACACCAGAACAGTTGCTTCGAAGGCTTCATGTAGCTAAAGACGATGAGTTATATGCAGGAGCTGCTGCTTTTATTTTATTATGGCAATATCTTCCAAATTATAAATGGTTATCAAAAATTTTTGCTTTACCAATAATTTATCAGTTGTTTAATATTTTATATGAATTAATTGCATTTTTCTTATATCATAAAAACAAACATCAGCTGGAATATTTTGAGAAATAAGAAAAAAAACCTTCCTTCTAAGATTTGCCAAGCATGCGGTCTAAGATTTACCTGGAGAAAGAAATGGGAAAGAGATTGGGATGATGTTAAGTATTGTTCTAAAAGATGTTCCTCAGGCAAAAAACTGTAAAATATTAATCAAATTCCTTCAATAATTGTTCTCTTGCAATTATATAATCATCCTCATCAAGATAGCCCTTAACATATTGTCTTTTCAATGACTCCAACTGATTTAGAGTAGCTGATACCATCTTTTGATACTCAGGACCTCTAGGCTTCGCGCAGCCTTTTTTATTATATATAACCAACAGATGCTCTTTTCGCTCAGAAGCATTATATTGAGCATGTATTGATGTACCATAAGTAACAAAGTATGCTGGGAAAAAAAATAGACCAGACAAGATATTTTCATCAGTAACGCCTTTGTTTGAGTGAGCTACATCCTCATTAAGACTAGCTTTCTCTATACCCAGCCTGAGTTCATTACAACTCATCATCTGATCATTTGCCTGCACAACATCCATTGCCTTGGGAGTCGAGCATGATGATATAAATATTGTTACAAAAATATAAATTATAAATTTATTATGTATTTTTGACATTTTACTCCCTATTTTTCTGCCTATAAACCCATGGTTTCATTGGATTTGAGGATTTCCATAATCCTATAATATTACTTCTGGCATGATTTTCAAGATTCATTAGGTAGGTATTTTTTCTGTATGTCTTATAAACCCAGGCATTTCCACTTTTTATAAGTTTAGCATTTATATATATTGCAATATTATCATCATAGATAAAAACATCCCCAATATCTCTTTTGTATCTACCTTTGTACTCTGTGTTAACAATAACTGTTTTTCCGAGCAATTCTTTTTTAAGAAAACTAGTAGCCTCTTTTCCAAAAGATTGATTTTTTTCTGGTGCATCAATATACCTTAGTCTAACTCTTTTTATAATTTTATTATCTACTTTGACATCTATTGTATCACCATCAACTACTTTGCTCACAACACCCTGATATTCGTCAGCGGTAACAGGGCTAACTAATATTAAAAATAGTATTATTAAGGGTGATCTAATGATGAACTTCATAAATTAGAGATAAAACCTTTAATTTCTTTAGCAAAAGTATCTGTATCCACTAAAAATGAATCATGTCCTTGTATACAATTTAGCTCTTTATATTCTACTTTAGTATTTGCCAAAGATAGAAGCTCAGCAATTTCTTTCTGCTGCTGTGGTGGGAATAATATATCGGTAGTAACACCTAATACAAGTGCTCTCTCAATATTAGTTTTTGAAATAGCATCTAGTGCAGATTCTCCATGATTAGCAACATCAAACCAATCCATAGCTCTTGAAAGATATAAATAACAGTTCGCATCAAAAATATTTTGGAATTTTACAGCTTGATGCTCGAGATAAGATTCAATTTCATATTCAAAACTAGTATTCTCAATACCAAAAGTATTTTGATTTAATTTACTATCAGCTGATTTCTTTCTTCCAAATCTCTGACTCCACTCCGATGCAGACCTATATGAAGTCATTCCAATTTTACGTGCAATCCTTACTCCGTTTAACGGGGGGTTCTCGTATGAATAAAAACCATTATTCCATAATGGGTCCTTCCTAATAACTTCTCTTTGTAATGACCTCAAAGCAATCGCATAAGGCAGAGCTTGTGTAGCAGTAGATATTAAAATCAAATTTTTAACAAATTTATTATGTATTATAGAATATGCTAAGGCTTTCATCCCACCCAAAGAGGGTCCAATGAGAATGTTAATAGTACTTACACCTAATTTTTCCAATAATAAATGTGAGGCATTAGCCATATCCTCAACAGCTAATTCAGGAAATGTAAGCCTATAAGGTTTGCCAGTTACACTGTTGACCGAAACAGGACTTGTAGAACCAAAGCAACTTCCAAGATTATTGATACAAATAACATAATATTTGTCAGTATCTATTGCTTTCTTAGAGCCTACCATTGATTCCCACCAGCCCGGGGATTTATTTTTTGATGAAGAGGTAACGTGTGAACTAGCAGAAAGTCCAGTGAATATCACAACAACATTATTATGCTCTTTATTTAATTTACCGAATGTTTCATAAGCAAGGCTTAATTCATGTAAATGTCCACCACGCATCATGTCAAATGCATCACTCACCAAGAGCGTTTTTGCTGATGAATTACCGCTATTAAACATTTCTACAATATTTTTATCTGAACTTGTTTTCATATGAGCGATGTTAGTACAATTCTTCGTTTAAAACAATTAATAAGTTGTCGTAAAACATCTTCTTGTTTAGATTTTGCCTTACTTCTTTTTTACTATTAATCAACAATTTTAATATCTCTATTGAACGAGCAGGAGATATAGATATTTTGTCATATAATTTATGATAAATATTTCTTTGAGAAGATTCTACATTTAAGTAAGGACCCTTCATCATAATTGAAAAAAATTGTATCAAAAAATCTATTATAATAGATCCTCGCTCCATCCATTGATTTGAAATACTTAAAGGATTAATTTTATTTTTGAACAGCTGCTCTATCTCATCCTCTAATTTATCAAAACTTTCAAGATAATTATTTTCCAAAGCAATTTCTTTGATTTTAGGAATACTGGATATATAGTATTCATAGAAGTTTTTTGCTTTCTCATGTTGTGTCTCATATATATATGGAAAAGAATGACATCTACTTTTTATTGTATCTTTAACATAATTAATCTCAGATGTGAGCAGTAAAAATATTGATTTTGTATTAGTTTCTTCAAGGGTTTTCAATAATGCAGCTGCAGACTGATTGTTTAAATAATTACAATTATTAATTATAATTATTTTATGTAATCCATAGTGAGAGGTAAGAGAAGTGAAATCTTTCAACTCCCTTATTTGTTCTACTGAAATATGTGTACCCACTCTGCAGTTTTCAAATTTCTCTTCAAATCCAAATTCATAGATTAGTCTTTCATCATTGCTGAGAACTCTAATTCTTTTTGAGGACTTGTCAAACAAAGGCAGAGATATATATAAAATATCAGGAGAAGACAAAATATCATCTGACAATGATATTTTATTATTTTTATAATATTCACCAATTAACGATATAACAAAGTCATATTTACCAGTACCATTTGGCGAATGAATAATAATATTGTAATTACTTTTGGTTAAATCATAACTTTGAAAAAAGATATCAAGATTTTTAGTTAATTTAGTCATTTAATAAGGAATCTATTTGTTTTTTGATATTTTTCCAAACGACACTCTTGTCATTATCTGTCATAATTGTGGCGACCTTCTCATTATCTTTAAAAGCTTTTATATATGAATCCTTTATCTTGATTAGAAAATCTTCCCCTTGTTTTTCAAATTTATCAGAAACTTTTCTTGATGATATTCTTGATAAGCAGGTTTTAATAGATGCATCCAAATGGATAATTAGGGAAATTTTTCTAGAAAAATACTCATTAAGAACATTATGTAATTCTATGACTTGCTTGTTTTTTGCCGCTAGGCCCTGATAAACAAGTGTAGAGTAATGGAATCTGTCACATATAACCAATTTTCCTTCATTAAGTGCTTTAAGAATAATATGATTATAATTAAATATACGTGAAGAATAAAAAAGCATAGCTTCAGATAACGGGTCAAGATTAGAGTTTTGATTTAACAACACTTCTCTCACAGATTCACCAAACTCTGTACCGCCTGGCTCTCTAGTGACAATGTGATCGACATTTATCTCCTTCAGATATTCAGATACAGATCGAATATGGGTGGACTTGCCGGTTCCCTCGTTTCCTTCAAACACAATAAACTTAGTTGATGTCATGAGTCTTAATAAATAAAGCTTTTCAATATATTATATAGCATCTCAGATTTTTTAAATTTATTTTTTTCTATACTATCTATGAACACAACTCCCTTTATGGAGTTAACTTTAAAGCACGAAGAGTATTTTTTTATATCAGATATTTTGATATTTTTTTTATTTACCTTGAATTTAGCTTTGAGCAAATAATTGATGACTTTTCCTTTCAAAACCCCATCTATACCAAAATTACTAATTATCGGAGTTTCAAAAGTATATGATTCATTATACTCTTTAACAAAGAATAAGTTAGCGGATAACGTTTCGATAATAAATTTATCTTTTACTACTATTAAATCATTTGTGTTCTTATCTTGATTTAGTTCGTTCGCGATAATTGCTTGAGGTAAACGATTACAATGTTTGATTCTAGAAAAATTTTTATCTATATCAGGCATAAATTTTGAATATCTCAATCTGACTGGCTTATCTTTTACATTTAGCTTTAAGGGAATTTTGAAGAAATATATATTTGGCTTTAGATTTTTAGGGAATTGATATCCAAAATCGGTTGACCCTCGAGTTAATAATATTTTAATAATACAATCTTTTGTTCTACCCACTGCGTTTTTAATATTTTCATTAATTAATTTTATAGATGGCTTTCTAATGAAAATTTTATCACAGCCGATATGTAGTCTAGCAATATGATCTTTTAAATATAAAGCCTCATTGTCTTTAATAAGAATGGTTTCAAAAATTCCATCTCCATAATTAAATCCTCTATCATGTGCTGGGACGGATTTTGTATTAAGATATATATTAAACTTAGAATTATGCATTCTATTTTTTAATCATATTTCGAGAATATCAAAGAACCATTTGTACCGCCAAAACCAAATGAATTACTTAAAGCATATTTGATGTCCACGTCTTTGCTGCCAGAAATATTAAAATCTAAATCACATTCTGGGTCTTGATTGTCTACATTAATAGTTTGATGTATTTTTTGGTTCTTTAGTGAAAGCGCAGTTGCAATTGCTTCTACACCTCCAGCAGCTCCTAAAAGATGTCCAATCATAGATTTAGTTGAATTTACTATTATACTTTTAGAGTGATCTCCGAACATTGATTTTATAGCCTTTGCCTCTACAACATCGCCAGCCGGGGTTGAGGTGCCATGAGCATTAATATAACCGATGTCTTCAGGATTAATATCGGCATCTTTAATTGCATTTTTCATACATCTCTGCGCGCCCTCTCCAGTTTCTGATGGCAGCGTCATGTGGAAAGCGTCAGCGCTCATACCATATCCAACAACTTCAGCATATATTTTTGCACCTCTTGTTTTCGCATGTTCTAATTCTTCTAGTACCAAAACACCCGCGCCATCACCAAGAACAAATCCATCTCGTCCTGTATCCCAAGGGCGACTAGCCTGCTGAGGAGCATCATTTCTAGTAGATAAAGCTCGTGCAGCAGCAAACCCACCTATTCCTAGAGGCGTTGTAGCCATTTCTGCTCCACCACAAAGCATTATATCTGCATGAGAGTATTGTATTTGCCTAAAGCCTTCTCCGATATTATGCGTTCCGGTTGTACATGCGGTAACTATTGACGAGTTTGGACCTTTAAAACCATATTTAATTGACAAGTTACCTGATATCATATTAATTATCGTTGCCGGGATAAAAAATGGTGATATCCTTCTAGGTCCAGATTTCTTTAGAGTATCATGTGTATTTTCTATGCTAGTGAGGCCTCCAATCCCGGAACCTATGCACACACCAATTCTTTCTTTATCTAATTCAGGATTATCAATTGTAGAGTCAGTAACTGCATCAATTGCTGCAGCTAAGCCATATTGCATAAATAAATCTAATTTGCGCTGTTCTTTTACATCAAAATATTTTTCAGCATTGAAGTCGTTAATTGAGGCTGAAAACTTAACCGACATCTCAGATGCATCAAAAACATCAATATTGCTGACGCCAGATTTTCCAGACAGCAAAGAATTCCAAAAATCATCTATATTATTGCCAACCGGAGTTATGCAACCAAGCCCTGTTACAACTACTCTTCTTTTACTCATTGCTTATTTACTTTAAGTTATTGTTAACATAATCAATAGCTTGCTGAACGGTTGTAATTTTTTCTGCTTCTTCGTCAGGGATTTCTGTGTCAAACTCTTCTTCTAACCCCATAACAAGCTCAACTGTATCTAGAGAATCTGCTCCTAGGTCTTCGATGAACTTCGATTCATTCTTTACATCCTCTTCTTTAACTCCAAGCTGTTTAACAACAATACTTTTCACTCGTTCATCTATATTACTCATTTATTTTGTCTCCTTTTGACTAAGTTATATTGCAAAATATTTTATAAACATTCTACAAGAAAATCAGGTGTTTTCACATATATAACCCACCATTTACATTAATATTTTCACCGGTTATATATGATGCATCTTCAGACGCCAAAAAACATACAACCTTTGCTAATTCTTCTGCAGATCCCATTCTTCCGAGCGGAATGGCATTTATTAACTGTTGTTTTTGCTCATCTTTTAATTTTTCTGTCATATCGGTATCAATAAAACCAGGTGATATGGTATTTACCGTGATATTTCGGCTTGCTACTTCTTTAGCAAGAGATTTGCTGAACCCTAGCAGGCCAGATTTAGCTGCTGAATAGTTTGTTTGGCCAGCGTTTCCACTAACACCTACAACAGAACCTATATTGATGACTCTACCAAATCGGGCTTTCATCATATCTTTAACGAATTCTTTTGTAATGCGATATATTGAGGTTAGGTTTGTATCAACCACATCAGACCATTCTTCTTCGCTCATTCTTATTAGAAGATTATCCTTTGTGATGCCTGCATTATTCACTAAAATAGAGACGCCACCGAACTTTTCTTTTATTTTATTATTTAAATCTAATAATGCATCTTTGTCTTTTACATCAAATACAGCTCCGAAACCCTCGGTTTTATGATCTTTTATGGTATTTTCAATGATATCGACTCCCTCGCTTGACCTTGATGTTCCTACAACCACATAACCATGAGATGCTAAGGATTTTAAAATCTCATGGCCTATTCCCCTGTTTGCTCCTGTTACAAGCGCAATTTTAGTATCTGACATTATAATAACTCCAATGCTTGATCTATATTCTTTAAATCCGATATCGATATAGTAGGAATCTCTTTTAATATTCTTTTATTTAGACCAGTCAGCACATTCCCGGGACCAATTTCAATAAAAACACTGATATCTAATTTACCAATGTTATTAATGGTATCCGTCCACATAACCGGACTATGTACTTGTTTACATACTGCATCAATTATATCATCTTTACTGCTTTTAGAAGTACCGTCAATATTATGAACAAGAGGAAATATACTGTCTTTTAAATCTATATTTATCAATTCTTTATATAAAATATCTGAACATTTATTCATAAGTGAAGTATGAGCGGCAATGCTAACGGGCAGTATTTTTACAAATTTTGCACCTTTTTTCTTGAAAGCTTCAATGGACTTTTGCAAAACACTCATATGTCCACCTACTACAATTTGATTTTCTGAATTAAAATTCACAGGCTGTATGACTTGTGAATCATCAGATAATTCATTGCAAACGTCAGATATTTCATCTGAACTCAATCCTATTACAGCTGCCATACCACCATCTACACTATTCATTGCTTCTGACATAGCTTTAGCTCGGATTTTCACTAGTTTCAGACAGTCTTCGAAAGAAATAATTCCACTTGATACCAGAGCTGTGTATTCACCGAGACTATGCCCTGCTGAAAAACTGGGTAATTTATCTACTTTTTGCTGCCAAACTCTCCATATCGCAATTGACACTGCCACCATAATTGGCTGAGTATATAATGTATTATTAAGTTTATCTTCATTTTTAATAATGTCAGACAAGTCATAGCCCAATATAGCTGAGGCTTCGGCAATAGTATCATTGAATACATTATTTGAAGAATATGAGTCTAGCATTTCGCTATTTTGCGAGCCTTGCCCAGGAAATAAAACACAATAGTTGCTCACTATTTCGACACCATATAATCATTATAAGTATAAAGTCCGGCTTTTTGGTTTTTAACCCACATAGCCGTTTCTATCGCCCCATCTGCGAATATGGATCTATCCTTTGCGATGTGGATTAAGCGAATTTCATCTGATTTATTTTTAAAAATTACTTCATGTGTACCAATTTCTGTACGCTCACGGATAGACTCAAACTTAATGGGGCAAGCTTCCGATTTTACATCCCCCAAATCAATCCCTCGACTTTTACATATAACTTCAGCCATTTTAATAGCTGTGCCAGATGGTGCATCTATTTTATTGACATGATGTATCTCTTTTATGTTCACACTATAATCTCTTAAGGATTTAGCCATTGAAGCCAAAGAATCTAAACTTGTATTAACGCCTTGACTCATGTTGGGGGCAATTAGTATTGGTATTTTTTTAGAAGCTTCTTTTATGAATTTTTTTTGTTCTTGAGTAAAACCGGTTGTACCTATTGTTATAGGTTTATTTGTAACAAGACAGTGCTTAATTACTTCTATCGATGATTCTGGAAGCGTGAAGTCTATCACAACATCAAACATATCGCTTTGTTGTTGTAGTTGAGATGTGAGAATAAGGTCTTTTGTGTTTTGGGTAGAACTTATTTTTTCCTCTACATCACAACCAACAGAAATCCTAACATCACGATGATTGATAGATGCCTCAAAGATAGATTGCCCCATTCTTCCAAAGAAGCCATTAATAGCTATATTACAAGTCATTTAATTACTCAAAAAATTCTTTAATTTTATCTACCCATCTATTTTCTTTAGGTATGTGTGTAGATTTGCTTGTTCTGAAAGAGTTGTCAAGTTGTCTAAGCAACTCTTCTTGTTCTTTTGTTATATTTATTGGAGTTTCAACATGCACTCTACAATAAAGATCACCGGTGAAATTGGACCTCAAGCTTTTAACACCTTTATTTTTAATTCTAAACTGTTTGCCAGACTGTGTCCCACGCGGAATTTTTAATTCTACCTTCCCATCAAGAGTCGGGACAATCACTTTATCCCCTAATGTTGCAGTGGTAAAGTTCACTGGTATTTCACATAGTAGATGATTTTCTTGTCTCTCAAATATTTCATGAGGCTTAACTCTTACTGAGACATAAAGATCGCCGGGAGGGGCTCCTGGTCCTCCTGCTTCACCCTCTCCAGTTAAGCGAATTGAATCACCATTATCCACGCCGCTTGGGATACTAACAGATAAATTTTTAGTTTTTTTAATTCTTCCAACTCCAGAACATGTAGCACAAGGAATCTCAATCATCTTTCCTGTACCATTGCATTTAGGACATGTTTGCTGAACCGAGAAAAACCCTTGGCTCATTCTTACTTGACCTGTTCCATTGCAATGACTACACGTTGTAAATGCAGTTCCATCTTTGGCTCCAGTTCCATCACAATCAACACAATTAATTGTGCTAGGGATTTTCATTTTTACTTTTTTGCCGCTAATTGCATCTTCTAAAGATAATTCAATTTGATATTCTAAATCACTTCCTCTTCTTGTTTGACTTCTTCCGCCACCTCCAAAAATATCTCCAAAGACATCACCAAAAATATCATTGAAAGAACCGCCAGCAGAATAACCACCACCAGCTCCACCAAACCTTGAGTCTAGACCGTCATGGCCAAACTGATCATAAGTTTGTCTTTTATTTGTATCACTCAATACTTCATAAGCTTCTGAAAGTTCTTTAAACTTGCTTTCAGAGGCTTTGTCACCCTGATTACGATCTGGATGATGTTTCATGGCAAGTTTTTTATATGCTTTTTTAAGTTCTGCGGGTGATGCATCCCGGCTAACACCGAGTGTTTGATAATAATCTTGTTTAGCCATTATTATTTATTTTCAGCCTTAGATTCTTCGCTTTCTTCTTTAACTTCAGTAAAATCAGCGTCCACTACATTATCGTTGTTTTTTGATTCTGCTTCAGCTGAAGTTGCCGCGCCTTGTTGTTTAGCAGCTTCTTCCTTGTAAGCTTGTTCTGCAATCTTACCAGCAGCTTCTGTTAACTTCATTGTTTTTTCGCTTATTTTTTCTGCATCATCATTTTTAAGTTCTTCTTTAAGGTCTTTGATTGCATTATTAACTTTTTCTACTTCAGATTTATCGGCTTTATCTCCTAAATCTTTGATAGATTTTTCTGATCCAAGTATCATAGCTTCAGCCTGATTTTTTGCATCAACAAGCGCTTTAGCTTTCTTATCTTCTTCGGCATGTGCTTCTGCATCTTTAACCATCTTATTAATTTCATCTTCTGATAAACCGCTTGAATCTTTAATGACAATAGATTGCTCTTTACCTGTAGCTTTATCTTTTGCAGATACATTAAGTATACCGTTTGCATCAATATCGAAAGTTACTTCTATTTGAGGTGTTCCTCTAGGCGCAGGAGGTATATCAGTCAAATCAAATCTTCCTAATGATTTATTTCCTGCAGCCATCTCTCTTTCACCCTGTAACACGTGTACTGTTACAGCTGGTTGATTATCTTCCGCCGTAGAGAATGTTTGTGATTTTTTTGTAGGTATTGTTGTATTTTTTTCAATCAAAGGTGTTCTAACACCACCCATTGTTTCTATTCCCAATGTTAAAGGAGTGACATCTAATAAAAGAACATCTTTTACATCGCCGCCTAGCACACCAGCTTGTATTGCTGCGCCCATTGCGACTGCTTCATCAGGGTTAACTTCTTTCTTAGGTTCTTTTTTAAAAAATGCCTCGACAGCTTCCTGTACTTTAGGCATTCTAGTTTGACCACCAACAAGAATAACTTCGTTTAAATCTTTTGTGCTTAAACCAGCTTCTTTAAGAGCGATCTTGCAAGGCTCTAATGTTTTGTTGACCAAGTCTTCAACCAAAGATTCTAGCTTGGCTCTTGTTAATTTCATGTTTAAATGTTTTGGTCCAGACGCATCAGCCGTGACATAAGGTAAATTAATGTCTGTCTGAGTACTTGAGGATAATTCAATTTTTGCTTTTTCTGCAGCTTCTTTTAATCTTTGTATTGCAGATGGATCATTTCTTAAATCAACGCCTTGGTCTTTTTTAAATTCATCAACAAGATAATCAATTAATCTTAAATCAAAATCTTCTCCTCCAAGAAACGTGTCACCACTTGTTGATAGCACATCGAAAGATTGTTCTCCATCAACATTAGAAATTTCTATTATAGAAACATCAAATGTTCCACCGCCTAAATCATAAACAACGATTTTTTGTTCGGCTTTTTTCTTATCTAAACCATATGCTAAAGCTGCGGCTGTTGGCTCACTAATTATACGCTTTACATCTAAACCAGCAATTTTGCCCGCGTCTTTTGTCGCTTGCCTTTGAGAGTCATTGAAGTATGCTGGTACTGTAATAACGGCTTCTGTAACCTTAGTTCCAAGAAAATCTTCAGCCGTACTCTTCATTTTTTGGAGAATTTTTGCTGAAATTTCAGGAGGCGATAGTTTTTTGCCTTTAGCTTCAACCCAAGCATCACCATTGTCTGCCTTAATTATCTTGTAAGGAACAATATCTTGATCTTTTTTAACCGCGTCTTCATCAAATTTCCTGCCTATCAGTCTTTTAATGGCATACAGGGTGTCGTTTGGGTTCATCACAGCTTGACGTTTAGCAGGTTGCCCCACTAACGTACTATCGTCAGTATATGCTACAAACGATGGTGTTGTTCTGTCTCCTTCACTGTTTTCGATTACTTTTGGCGTATCGCCATCCATGACCGATACACATGAATTTGTAGTACCTAAATCTATACCTATTATTTTCGCCATTACTTACTCCTATAAATTGTTTCTACAGTCAAGATGTGGACTATAATTAATTTTTCAAGAGTAATTTATGAATTTTTTACGACTATTACTAGTGCGGGTTTTATAGCCCTATTGTTTAAAAGATATCCTTTTTGCACAACCTCGGCGACAATATCGTTTTTCTTTTTCTTATCTTCTATGGTGCTGACTGCTTGGTGTAGTTCAGGGTTAAATACTTCATTTTTTGGATTAATTTCCTGTATATTGTTCTTTTCAAACAATTGCTTGAACATTGACAAAAGAAGTTTGTTGCCTTCATCAAGCTGTTCTTTAGTTGTTTTGTCCCCGCTAAGTTCGCAACTGAGACTTAAACTATCGTAAATAGGTATAATTTCTTGAAGTAAAGATTCTGTCGAATATTTAAAAGCATTTTCGACCTCTTTAGAAGTACGTTTTTTTATGTTTTCTACTTCTGCTTTAGCTCTTAACAGCAATTCATAATTGTCATCGGCTTGTTTTTGTGCCAATTCAAGTTCGCTAAGCTCCTTTTCAGGTTTATCAGCATTGCTCTGAGTCTCGTCAACTTGATCTGTTGACTTGTCTTCATTATCCTGATTTTTATCATCTACTGAACTCATTAGTACGCTCTCTTTCTAATTACACATCAATATTCTATATATAAAACTCTGTTATGCAATATAATAAATCCATGAATAAACGTAAAGATACATATAGCGTTGAGATTGGAAACATAAAAATTGGATCAAAACATCCAATTAGAGTCCAATCTATGACTAATACTGATACCTCAGATGTAGATAAAACCGTGAATCAAATCATGCAACTGAGTGATGCGGGCTCAGAACTTGTAAGAGTTACAGTAAATGACGAAAAATCTGCCAAAAGCGTAGAAAAAATTAAATCTATACTCTTGCAAAATAACTACAGTGTACCAATAGTTGGAGACTTTCATTTTAATGGACATAGACTGCTGTCCAAATATCCAGGGGCAGCCAGCTCTTTAGACAAGTATAGAATCAACCCCGGCAATATAGGGCCTAAAGACAAGTTTGATGATAATTTTGAACAAATTATCCAGATTGCCATAGAAAATGATAAGCCAATCAGGATTGGCGGTAACTGGGGGAGTCTCGACAAAAGAATGATGGATCATCTTATTAGTCAGAAAGATTCTAATAATAGCTCTATAAGTTATTCAAATTTAATGAAAAAATGTCTTATTGATTCTGTTCTAAATTCTGCAGCTAAAGCAATATCACTTGGCTTAGATAAGGAAAAAATTATCATTTCATGTAAAACAAGCAATGTTAATGATCTAATCGATGTCTATAAGAAATTATCTGATAAATGCAAGTATCCATTACATCTTGGGTTAACAGAAGCTGGCCTCGGGAGAGATGCAATTATCTCATCTGTCGCAGCTCTTTCTGTGCTAATTAACGATGGAATTGGTGACACGATAAGAGTATCGTTGACACCAGATGACTCAAGTTTAAGAACGGAAGAAGTAGAAGTTTGCCAGCAGATTTTATCTTCACTAGGAATTAGAAATTATAAACCACGTGTTATATCTTGTCCGGGCTGTGGCAGAACTACCAACGACTACTTTGTGAAGTTATCTAAATCGATCAAATCGCATATAAATAATCAAATGCCCATATGGAAGAAAAAATTTCCAGGGGTTGAAAATATGGGGATTGCGGTTATGGGCTGTATTGTAAATGGCCCTGGCGAATCTAAGCATGCAAATATAGGAATTAGTTTACCGGGAAATAATGAGGACCCGGCAGCGCCAGTATATGTGGATGGAAAAAAATATAAAACGCTACATGGCGATAATATCGAACAAGATTTTATTGATATATTACAATCATATATAGAAGATACCTATAGCTAGCTATCACTATCAATTGTGGCAATTGGTCTGCTTTTATCGGTAATCCACTCACTCCATGAACCAACGTATAATTTAACATCAGAAATGCCTGCTAATTCTAAAGCTAATATATTATGACAAGCAGTTATTCCAGAACCACACATGGATATAATATCTGAAGAAGACGTTTCTCCTATAACTTTGTTGAAATTATGTTTCAATTCCTCCGCCGATTTGAAATGCCCCTTTTTGTCTAAATTCTGTCCTAGAGGGCTAGATATCGCTCCGGGGATATGGCCAGCAACTGGGTCAACAGGGTCTTTAATACCTAGATATCTTTCTTTAGATCTAGCATCAATAATTAATTTATCCATTTTATATTGTGCATCTTCAACTTCCTTAATCTGAACATGCATTTCATCCCGGGGTGATGGGGTGAAGGTAGATCTTTCGAAAATAGTATTATCAGTAGTTAATTTTCCGCCCGAGGCCATCCACCCACCTAGAGCACCATCAAGCACTGCTGCTTTATCATGTCCCAGCCATTTAAGTATCCACCACATTCTACTTGCGAATGCTCCTCCAGCATCATCGTATATGATAGCCTGTTTATTATTAGAAAAACCCCATTGTGAGAGCTTTTCTGAGAGTATATTGACGTCTGGCAAAGGATGTCTCCCTGTTGTCGAAGTCTTTTCGCTAGCTAAATCGGCATCTACATCCACAAAGATTGAATTTGGGATATGGCCTTCAGTATAGGCTTTTATGCCATAACCGGTATCTTTAATATCGCATCTACAATCAAAAATAATAAAATTTTGATTACTCAAGTTATTTTTTAAATCATCTGCAGATATAATTGTTTTATATATCATTATTTACCCCATATATATGAAGATTAAACCTATAATAAGTGTAAGTATATTTAAAAAAACACTCAAAGTGTGTAATTTTTTAAACCTTGACTCACCTTCAACACCCATATCTCTTGCAGCATTAATAACAGGAATCATCAATCTACTAATAATACTGAGTAAAATCATTGCTACAACCATGCTTACGAGTATTAAACTCATGGCTTTAATCCCTAAAATAAGAGCAATGAACCCCAATATAATTCCAAAAATATAGTACTTTGGGAAAAAAGCTCTCAAGAAGATTCCTGCATTCTTCTCATCTAGCGCCTTGAATACTGTTGGAGCGATAATTGCAGAAAAGAATATTATGGAACCAACCCATATACTAATTAAAAATAATGTTAAATCCATTTACAACCTCCTTTGTCTTGGTTTTGATATTATACAACATCATCTGATAAGCTTATAATTTAATATGTCCAAATCAATAATCGAACATGGAGTTACTCAATCTA
>MDTB01085018.1_pt1 | contig 23488 bp, 22 predicted proteins | sample 811161 | NCBI WGS metagenome assembly MDTB01 (sample SAMN05326650, study PRJNA326480) | marine metagenome | isolation source: seawater | place: Mediterranean Sea | collected 2009
TCTTTGAGTAACTAAAAAACCTCCAAAAATATTTACCGCTGCCAAAATAATTGCTAAATAACCAAAAATACTTGAGGTATTGAAAATAATCTCTGATTTTGTTGCTAAAGCAGCTATTATAGCTCCAACAATAATCACTGATGATATGGCATTAGTTACTGACATCAATGGGGTGTGCAATGCAGGTGTTACACTCCAAACTACGTAATATCCAACGAAAATTGAGAGGATAAATATACTAAATCTAAATATAAACGGATCTATATCCATATTACGCTTTCTTAATTAAAGTTTTGCTTATTATTTCGTCGTCTAAATTAATATTAAAAGATTTTTTTTCTTTACTATATAAATTTCTTATAAAGCTAAAAAGATTTTTAGCGTATAAATTAGAGGCTGTTAAAGGTAATTTATTCATTAAACTTTTAACACCTACTATTTTTATCCCATTAACATTATTGGTTTTCCCTGCTTCTGAATAGGCTGAATTTCCACCTTGCTCTGCAGCTAAATCATAAACAATTGAACCTGGCTTCATTAGTTTAACTAATTCTTCTGTCAATATTCTTGGAGCGGGTTTACCTGGTATTAAAGCAGTGCAAATTACTATATCATTTTTTTTTAATGCGTCTTGCATCATTTCTGCTTGTTTTTTTTTATAATCTTCGCTTGCTTCTTTAGCGTATCCTCCTGAAGTTTCCATTTCTTCATTTTGCTCTACAGTCAAAAATTTACCTCCTAAACTTTCAACTTGTTCTTTAGATGCGGCTCTAACATCAGTTGCAGACACGATTGCTCCTAATCTTTTTGCTGTGGCTATGGCCTGTAATCCTGCCACACCTGCGCCGATCACTAAAATTTTTGCAGCTGGTACTGTTCCTGCTGCAGTCATCATCATAGGCACGGCTTTTTCAAATTCAAATATCGATTCGATGACAGCTCTATATCCTGCTAAATTTGATTGTGATGATAATACGTCCATTGATTGAGCCCTTGTAATTCGTGGTAAAAGTTCAAGAGAGAATATATTAATTTTTTTTTTTAGAATTTCATCAATTTGTTTAGTATTTTTTGATGAATTAAACATTCCTACCAAAATAGTTTTTTCTTTAATCTTGTTGATTTCATTTTCAGTTGGGCAATTTACTTTTAAAATCATATTAGATGTAATGAAAACCTCCTCCGAAGAATTCTTAACCTCGGCTCCTACAGCCTCATACTCTTTATCTGAAATACCAATGTGATCTGCTAAATTTTTTTCTATACAGACTTTTAATCCCAGACCAATTATATTTTTTGCGCTTTCGGGTGTTAAAGCTACTCTTTTTTCCAAAGATAAATCTTCTTTTGTAGATCCAATAATCATAAAAATTTTATAATAAAGTTAATGCTAGAATTACAAGTATAGCTACAACAGCTACCGTGCCCCAGAGTACGAATTTTGTAAATCCCTCCCAGGTGTTTTTATGATCTTTATTTTCCATAAGCAAGATTAACCTTGACGCGCTTTAAACTTTGGATTTTTTTTATTTATTATATAGACTTTACCTCTCCTCTTTACCAATTTTGAGTTGAGGTCTCTTTTTTTTAAAGATTTTAATGAGCTAGCAACTTTCATAATTTTAAAGCCTGGCAACGTCCTACTCTCCCGTGCCTTAAGACAAAGTACCATCGGCGCTGAAGGACTTGACTTCCGAGTTCGGAATGGGATCGGGTATGGCCCCTTCGCAATAATTACCAGGCAAGTTTTTATATTATTTTTCCTGTATTATGTAAACAACTTAAAAAGCCCATTTTATAGCTATTTGGTGGGCATGATAAGAATTGAACTTATGACCTCTACGATGTCAACGTAGCGTTCTACCACTGAACTACATGCCCATAATTTTTTATAAAAATCTATTTAATAATACTTTCATATTCTTTTATTTGTTCAACAGAATAATTTAATATATTTTTTTTATTTCTATAATAAAATTTATACCAACTGGTAGTAAACTTAATTGTTTTTTTAATGTTTAATAAACAAAACCATTTTAACTTTTTATTAGCCTTCGAAGAATTTAATTGAAGTAACTTTGACTCAAAAAATGCAGGATTATTTTTAATCTGCCATTTTGCTTTTTTCCAATGTTTTTGCATTTCTTTAACAACATTTATAACATCTCTTTTTTTTTCAATTTTAGGTCCAAAATTAAATACTTGACCATTAAGTTTGTTAGTTTTAATTAAATTTATTGATAAAAGAATATAGCCTCTTAGCACATCTAAAACATGTTGCCAAGGTCGTGTTGATTTTGGATTTCTGAGTATCACCTTTTTATTTTTGGACCAACATCTTACACAATCTGGTATTAATCTTCCTTCGGCCCAATCACCTCCTCCAATAACATTTCCTGCTCGGGCTATAGCAACTCTAATATTCTTTTTTTTTATCAAATAATTCTTTATATATGATTGAGCAGCTAAATCTGCTGAAGCTTTGGAAGCACTATAGGGATCAATTCCTCCTAAAATATCTTCTTCATGATAACCTCTATTTATTTCTCTATTTTTATATACTTTATCGCTAGTAATTATAATAACAGTAACCTTTTTTTTATATTCTTTAATAATTTCTAAAATATTTATTGTTCCCATAGTATTAGTTTCCCAAGCCTGCCTTGGATTTAAGAAAGATCTTTTTACAATAGCTTCAGCAGCTAAATGAAAGATTACATCTGGCTGAAATGTATTAATTTGTTTTTTTAATTTTTTGTAATTTCTTAAATCTATTTTTTTGCTTTTAATCTTTTTTTTAAGATTTAAAATTTCGAAATGTGAAGGTGAAGATATATAATTAGAAGATATTCCCATTACATTGGCGTTCATGTGGTAAAGCCAAAGAGATAGCCATGATCCTTTAAAGCCGGTGTGACCAGTAATTAAAACTTTTTTATTTTTAAAATATCTTTTCAGTTTTTTCCTTTCCAATTAAATTTATTTTGGTTATAAATTTTTTGCAATTCGTCCCTGTCTCTTTTTACATCCATACACTTCCAAAAACCCGTATGTTTAAAGGCGACTAATTCTCTTTTTTTTGAAGCTTTTTCTAAAGGAGTTCTCTCTAAAATATCACTATCTTTTGATATAAAATTTAAAAAAGCAGTTTTGGCTACAAAAAAACCACCATTTATCCACCCGTAAGTAACTTGAGGTTTTTCTTTGAAAGATACTACCTTGGTTCCTTTTAAAATAAGTTCCCCAAATCTTGCGGGTGGTCTTACAGCGGTAACAGTTATTAATTTTTTATTTTTTAAATGAAAGTTCACAAGTTTTTTAATATTCACATTGCTTATTCCGTCTCCATAGGTAAACATGAAATCTTCATCATTTATTAAATACTTTTTTACTCTTTTTAAACGACCGCCAGTTAAAGTTTTTAGACCAGTTTCTATAATATTTATTTTACAAGATTTACCAAAAATTTTTGCTTTAAATTCTTCTCCGCTTTTTTTAAAATTTTTAAAATGATCTTTAAGAATATTGCTCTTATAACCAGCCGCAATTAGGAAGTCATTAAAACCGTGGTTAATATAAAGATTTAAAATATGAATAATAATGGGAAAATTGCCTACTCTCACCATTGGTTTTGGAACTGTTTTTGTGTACTCGGACATTCTAGTTCCTAGACCTCCTGCTAAAATCACTACTTTCATTAATTTTTGCTCACTTTATAAAACTTGATTGTTTTTGTTAAACCTTTAACAAAACTAATTTCTGGTTTCCAATTTAGCATCTTACGTGATTTATCGATATTTGGGTAAGTAATTCTTTTCTCCTCTTTCCTTAATCTAATTTTGCCAAATTCAGGATTTCCCTTTTTTATATTGGATTTAATATTAAAAATTATTTTTCTTAAATTAAGGGGTTTTCCGTAACCGATATTGAAAATTTCTCCATTCACTCTTACATTTGAAAACAAACACTTATTAATAGCCTTTATAAAATCTAATATATATAAAAAATCTCTAAATTGTGTTCCACTTGAACATGGAAAATTTTTATTATTGATACAATTTTTAATTACAAAAGGAATAAATCTATTTTCATCTTGATGGGGTCCGTATACTTGATATGGCCTTAAAACAATAGTTGGGAAGCCAAATTTTTTGTTAAGATTTAATAAGTGTTTAGTTGCAGCATACTTAGCTAACCCGTAACTTGAGAGGGGTTTGCATTTCATAGTTTCTTTATGAGGTGATCTGTTAAGTCCATATTCCATAGAGCTACCAATTTGTATAAACTTTTTTATTTTTTTATTTAAAAAGATTGAGGCTAAATTTTTGACACCAGTATAATGACTTTTTCTAACTTTTTTCTCGACGTTATGTTGTACTTCTCCGCCAAGATTTATTACAAAATCAAAATCAAAATTATTTCCGAGTGCTATTTTAAGTTTTTTTTTGTTAGAAATATCTGCCTTAATATAAATAATGTCCTTTATTCTTCTACTAATTTTTGGTTTTGTTCTAGAAATAATGTGGACTTTATATTTTTTTTTCTTACAAAAATTTGCTAAGTGAAATCCAATAAATCCAGTCCCACCAATTATTAGAACCCTTTTTGAAACATTTTTTTTCATCTATATCTTTTTTTCCCAATCTAATGCTGTGGCCAAAATAGTTTTTAAATCATCAAATTTAGGTTTCCAATTAAAATTCTTTTTAAACTTTGAGACATTTGCTATTGAATACTCTATGTCGCCTTTTCTACGAGGCCCTACTTCAATTTGAATTTTATTTGTAACTAAATCATTTATTACTTTGATTACATCTTTAACAGAATAACCTCTACCGTAGCCGCAGTTATATATATCTGTGGAGACTATATTATCTTTGAAAATTTTTTCTGCTGAAATTAAATGCATTTCTGCTAAATCCGAAACATGGATAAAGTCTCTAATGGGCGTTCCATCTTTAGTATTATAATCATTGCCATTTATTACGAAAGTTTCTTTTTTATTTGTAGCTACCTCACAAATAGCTTTAATCAAATTTTCTGAATTTGACATTAAACCTGATCTCATTTTTTTATCTGCTCCAGAAACATTAAAATATCTTAAAATAATACAACTAACTTTTTTTTCTTCTCCAAGTTGTCGTAAATAATTTTCTAATTTTAACTTAGTTTTAGAGTATGGGTTAGTTGGATTAGTTTTTTCATTTTCGTAAATATCTTTTTTATTTACGTTTCCATAAACAGCAGCTGAAGATGAAAAGATAATTTTTTTTATACCTTGTTTAATACATTCATCAATAAATATTTTTGCTTTATCATAATTATTTTCATAGTATTTTTGAGGAAATTTTAAGGACTCGCTTACTTTAGTGTGAGCAGCAAAATGAATAACAATATCAATTTTTTTTTCTTTAAATAAATTAGAAAAATTTTTTACGTTCGATATATCTGACTTTATAAAATTAGCTTTATTTGGAATTAATTCTTTATAACCTGTAACCAAATTGTCTACAATTGTTACATTATGACCTTTATCAAGAAACATTAAAGATGTATTGCTTCCTATGTACCCTGCTCCACCTGTAATTAAAACATTCATAATTTTATGTTATTTATTTGACACTACTGATGCACCATCCTTATACCAAACAAATTTCTTTTTTGGGACTCGCCAATCATTACCATAAAGATATTTTAAATACTCCTCAGGTTGACTTGGTACATTAATAGTTAGTCCATTAAAGTTTATCTTTTTAATTTTTTCAATAAATCTAACTGGCTCCGAATAACCTTGCATTTTATAAAATATACCTTTTTTAATACACAAATTTTTTAAATACATAAAAAAAATTTTAAATAATGAAAGTGAATTTATCATTAGTTTATATTTTCCATTATAGCTACCTGCTTCAGATAAAGCGTGTATTAACTTCATTAAGTAATTTTTAGGAACAGGCCATAAAATTTGCGCAATTTCCTCGTCTTTCTCTGTTTTTGATATTTCATAAAAGTTGAAATCAACTATTCTCCCCCCTTTTTTGTTGAATGATAAATCTGGAGATTTAATTCCATAACCTTCTCTTAAAATATAATTTTCTTTTTCCATTATTTTAAGTATTTTTTCTTGACTAACTTCACTTGCCCAAACAGCAATATCTATATCGTGATCCCACTCAATTAAATTATTGTCTCTTATTATTCCTAGTAGTGTTCCATGTCCTAGCCAATAATTTATTTTATTAGTTTTTAAAATACTAATTACTTCTAGAAAGTTTGTGTCAGAATTATTTTTCTTTAAAATTTTTTTATTTTCTATCATTTTTAGAGAATTTAAATTGAGACAAAAAATCTTTAAAAAACACTAAGTAAAAATTCCATAAAAAAGCGAGACAAAACTTTGTGCAGATTAGAAAAAAAACAAAATTGGGTATTAGAGTGTCATAATAAAAAATATCGATCAGTATCAATAAAGAAATAAAATCATATGTTCTTGCTCTATCGTCTAAAAAATTTTTAAAAAAGTTAGCAATTTTATTGATTTTATTTTTTTGTTTATTTACGTTTTTTAGTTTATTAACAATTTCTATCTTGCTAATTTTTTTTTCTTTAAGTTTATCTATTGTGGTCAAATAGATAAAAAATTTAATATCGCAAATTTTTAAAAAAACTATCAACAAAGTTAAAATTAAGTAAATAGTTTGTTCAGTTTGGTTAAATAAAAGTATCCCGAATCCACACAAAAAACTATAATAACCAATAAATCCTGCCCACTCATCTAAAACAGCTCCAAGCTCTGAAGTTTTGTTTTTTATCTTAGCTAAATATCCATCAGACCAATCTAAAAAGCTTTTGAGAAAGAACATTATTGAGGCAATTATAACTAGTTCGATCTTTCCCGTTGAAAGTAAAATACCTCCAATTACTCCTGCTAGCGCATAGATTAAAGTAATCACGTTTGGAGTTATTGGCTTGTTTTGAAGAAAGAAAATTAAAATTGATGATAACTCAATATAAATAATTGATTTAAATTTAGTATAGGGAGAGCTGTTCAGATCAATATCAAAATCTCTTCTTAATCTTTTAAACATATTATTGTAATGTGTTTTTCTAATTCTTGTGTATGGTATTATCATAATTATCTCTTAATTTTTATATTGCATGAGTTTCTTCTTTAATAAATTTTATCCACGTTTTTACTGGATCTTTCTCTACTTTACAAAAAACAGAGCTATATTGTTTAATTAGATCTTGAATATCTTTAGTATTCCACCAACTGTCTGGGTTTTCCCAAATTTTATTTATATGCTTTGCTGCATTAGCAGTATCATCAAAAAAAATGTTATTTTTTTTGAAATCTTCAACGATTGTTTCTTGATTTACAAAAAAAGGTTTTTTATCAAAATTGTTTATTAAAATCGTAGGGCCGTTAAAGATAGACTCTATAAAGGCTGTCTCTGGGAAGGTGCAGATTGTAATTTTCGATTTTTTTTTAAATTTATGAAATATTGTTTTATTATCGTGATATTGATGTTTTAAAAAATTTTTTATCTGAGATTGTTCTTCTCGTACACAACTTACTGATGGTAAATATAATAAATTACTATAAATTTCAGATTTGAGATGTTTTTTTAAAGTTTTTAAGTTTTTAAAATTTTTAAAACATAAACCTTTTTCAAACCTTACTGGATATTTCCAGCTAGGTTCTTCTAAAAAAATTAACGATTGTGCATTTTTATTCCTTAAAATATTATCAATAATTTTTAATGAAGGTATTTGAACATCGTTATTTTCTCTAGGCTTTGTCCAAACTAGTTTTTTTAAGGCGATCTTTCTCTCAAATTGAAGGCATGATGAAAACTTTAATTGATTTCCACCTCCATGTGAACTTACAATAAGTTTTGATCCATTTTCAATTACTGTTTTCGCTAACCAAAACTTATATCTCTCATTGTGATAGTGCTCTAAACCCGATAATATCAATTTTGGTTTAAGTTTTACACTTTCAATGCTTTTTATAAAATTATTATATCCTTCCATTAAACTTATTGGCAAGTCCATAAATATTTTTGTATTAATAAATCTTTCAAAATCTTTGTCTCGTATATAATCGTGTTTTAAAATTTCAAATTGATTTCTAAAATTTAAATTAAACTTTGTGCTACTTAAAATTTTAGAGTCTAATGATCTGTTAAATAAGAACACTGGGTTATTATTTGTAGCTTTGTTTATTTTAAAAAAAATATCTTTTTTAAAAAGATTAGGATCAATTAAACTTGAGTTTTTTTTTGCAAACAAGAGCTGTATTGGTTCTAAAATTTTTTCAAACAAAGTTGATTTAAAAAAACTTATCTTTTTATCAGCTTGAACAAATTTCTTTTCATTTTTAATTAGTTTTAGATTAATCTTATTATTTTTTTTTAAAAAATCTAAAATATTTTTAAAAATTGTATAATTAAAAATATCGCTAGATCTAATTAATTGAAGATATTCTAAGGTAGTTTTAGGGTGTTTTTTTTTTAAATTTTGGAATTCAATAAACTCTAAATCATTTGATATAGAAACAGTCTCCTGGAGAATTTTCCACCTATAAAATTGACAAGGAAGATAAGTTATTAACCAAGGTAAAACTAAAATATTCCAGTATTTACAGGGCTTATTCGTTCCATGTACTTTATTTAAATATGTTTTTAACTTCTCGGAGTACAAGTCAACAAGACGCTGCAGGTAAACATAGTCATTTTCATTTATCAAATCATCAATTTTAACAATTTTCTCATTAAAATTTTCCCCAGAATTTTTACACCATTTGCCCGATAATATCTTTTTTTCTTTATTGTTTATATCATTGTCTAAAGATGTAGCACAAAATAGGTATTTATTTTGATTTATATTTTTTAAATTCATACGTTACTATTACCAAATATCTTTTTTATCTCTTTGATCACAATATTTTGCTTTGATTTAGTCAAACCTGCATACATTGGAATAGATAAGCATTTTTTATAATAGTCTTCGGCAAATCTGAAATTTTTATTCTTAAATCCTAATTTTTTAAAATAAGGTTGTTTGTGAATAGGAATATAATGTAAATTTGCAAAAATTTTTTTTCTTTTTAATATTTTAAAAACATAGTCTCTAGTGATATTTAATCTATTCTTTTTCACTAATATTACAAAAAGATGGTACGAGGATAGAATATTTTTATCTATTTTTTGGAAACTTAAAGGCAGACTCTTGAAAGCTTTTTTATATTTTTGAGCTATTTCATTTCTTTTTTTTATCCAACTTTTCAAAGACTCAATTTGAGATATTCCAAGAGCTGATTGAATTTCATCAAGTTTATAATTATATCCGAGCATCTGATGCTCGTAATACCAACTGGGTTTTCTTTTAAAATTAAGATATTTTTTTTCTCTTGTAATTCCATGAAAACCTAATTGTTGTAACCTTTTATATATTCGAAGGTTGTTTGTTGTCGCGGCTCCACCTTCTGCAGTTGTTATAATTTTGACCGGATGAAAACTAAATACTGTGATATCACTATATTTACAATTTCCTACTGGAGAATTTAAATATTTTGCCCCGATTGAGTGGGAAGCATCCTCTATGATTTTAAATTTATATGTTTTCTTTAACCTTTTTAATCTTTTTAAGTTTGGGGGTAATCCGCCAAAATGTACTGGTATTATTACTTTTGGAAGTTTTTTTTTTCTTTTAGCAAGCTTAAGTTTATTTTCTAATATATCTAAATCTAAATTAAAATCTTTAAGGCTTATATCTACTAAATCAACTTTGGCTTGACAATACAAAGCACAATTTGCACTTGCAACAAATGAATTTGTAGATGTCCAAACTATATCTTTTTTTCCAACTCCAAGTGCTAAACAAGCTATATGTAATGCACTAGTAGCACTATTAAAAGATGTAACATATTTTACTTTGCACAATTCGGATATTTTCTTTTCAAATCGTTCTTTGACGGGCCCTTGAGTTAAATAATTTGAACTAAGAATTTTTTTTATATTTTTAAAATCTGCTTTTGGAATTAATTGTTGAGCATATGGTATCATTATAAAAATTTATTTTTTACCTTTTTGGCTTTTAAGTTCAAATTTGAGTTCATCATACTCTTTCATTTTCTGTTTCATAAATCTTATTGTCATTTGAGTTTTTTCAGTAATTCCTTTCGGAGTTATTACATAAAGATAATTTAATTTAGATTTATTTTTTTTGAAATTTTTGATTTTTATTAAGCCTTTCTCCTTTAAGGCTTTCATACAATAATTTAATTTACCTAAACTAAATCCTAAATCCTTAGCCATCTCTCTTTGTGGTTGACCAGGTTTATTTTCAATTTTTCTTAATAAATTAAATTCATCTGGATTGTTATCTGTCATAATTGTTCAATATTTGAACAATATAGTGTGTTTTTTCTGATTTGTCAAAAAACAGACTAATTTTCCTCAAGATTTAAGCATTTTTTTTCAATTAATGTTTGCAATAAACGTAAGTTTTCATATATTGTTCAATATTTGAACAATTATGTTAAACGATAAAATTTATGCTTTAGGTAAAAAACTTTACCCCCTTAACAGAAGTATAACTGGTAAAGAAACTTTAAAGTCTCTTAAACTAATCAAAAAAGAAATTCCGAGATTAAAAATTAAATTCATTAAATCAAAAATTAAGATTTTTGATTGGGTAGTTCCCTCAGAATGGAATGTAAAAAAAGCTTATGTTATAGATAAATTTGGAAAAAAAATTATTGATCTTAAAAATCACAATTTACATTTAGTTGGGTATTCAGTTCCAGTTAAGAAAAAAATTAATAAAGATCAATTACTTCAAAAAATATATTCTCTTAAAAAACAGCGAAATGCAATACCTTATGTCACTAGTTACTATAAGAAACACTGGGGTTTTTGTACGACTCATAATCAAAAAAAAGAGATAGAACGAAATTATAAATCTAAGGATAAATTTTCTATTGTTATAGACTCATCATTTAATAATAAAGGTAAATTAAATTATGGTGAAGTAATCATACCAGGTAAGGAAAAAAAAGAAATATTGATATCAACATATATCTGCCATCCACAGATGGCAAATAACGAATTATCGGGACCCCTTGTAACAACTGCTTTAGTAAAATATTTCTTCAAAAAAAAAAATAATAAAACTCTTAGGTTTATATTTGTGCCAGAGACTATTGGTTCAATAGCATACATAAAAAAAAATTTAGAATATCTTAAAAGGTATACTATTGGAGGTTATGTTTTAAGCTGTATTGGAGACGATAAAGAATATTCTTTAATATCTACAAAATATGGAAATTCTAATTCAGACTTTGCAGCTATACAAGCTTTTAAAAAACTCAAAATTAATTATAAAAAATACTCTTTTCTTGAGAGAGGATCAGATGAAAGACAATTTAATTCTCCCGGTGTTGACTTGCCTATCGCTTCCATTTTAAGAACAAAATATGGCGAGTATCCTGAGTATCATACTTCATTGGATAATTTTAAACTTGTTACAAAAAAAGGATTAAACGGTGGTTTTAAAGTCTCAAAAACTGCCATAGAAAATTTATTAAATTATGAAATTCCCTTTTCAAAGTATTTATGTGAGCCGAAACTTCAAAAGAAAAATCTTTACAATCATATAAGTTTCAAAGGTAAAAGTAAAAAATTTTCTAGAAATTTGCTTAATTTTCTACAATACGCTGATGGTAAGAATAATTTACAAAAAATTTCAAAATTAATTAAATTATCAAGTCTTGAGACAAGGAGAATTTGGAAAATTTTAAAAAAAAATAAACTTGTAAATTAGATATGTCTGGATTCAAAAAAATTATCAAAAACTACCTCACCAATTTTAAGCATAAATATATGTTTATCGACAAAAATAATAAATATACAAAAAAATTTGTTACAGAGAAGATAAAATTTTTTGAGAAGAAACTCTCTGAAAACTGGGGCAAAGAAAAAGTAAGAGGAGTTGCAATTTTACTTGATAGAGATATAGACTATTTATCTTTAATATTTGCCACATGGATTTGTAACGGATTTTATTTACCTTTATCTAATGAAATGCCAGAAAATAATATTCGGCAACAATTAAGAGACTCCGGAGTAAATCTTATTGTATATAAAAAAAATGGAATATTAGTTTTTAAAAAAATTAGAAAAATTAGAAATAAATTTATAGAAAAAAATCACAGAAATATAGCTTATGTAATTTTTACATCAGGAAGCACAGGAAAAAAGAAGGGAGTATGTATATCTAATTCTGGATTACAGAGCTATTTTCAAGCAATTAAGATTAAATTTTACAGAAGAAAAAAATTTAAATCATTGGTCATTAGTGGCGAGTTAACATTTGATATAACTTTAGCAGATTTTATATTTGCGTTGCTATTTAAATCTACTATCGCAATTACTGAAAATTCTAAAAATTTTATTTCATTAATTAACATTATTAATACACACAAAGTTGAGGCTATGTATTTGGTCCCATCAGCTTTAAATAAATTAATAGAAATTAATAGTAAAATTGGAAAAAATTATTTGAAAAGTATAAAGCATATTAATTTAGGAGGTGAAAACTTAAGTCCAGCACTTGTCGACAAAATAAAATCAAAATTCCAAAAAGTTAATATATATAATTTTTATGGTCCTACTGAATTTACGATTAATTGTTTATGTCACATGATTGAAAATAAAAGATATGAAGAAATCCCTATTGGTAAGCCCTTAAAAGGCGTAAGAATTTATATAAACAAAAAAGATCCTAGAGATGATTTTGGGGAATTATATTTAAGTGGGAATCAATTAATGCTAGGTTACGTAAATTATAAAAATAATATAGTAAATGTTCACGGTAAAAACTATTATCCCACTGGTGATGTAGTAAAAATAAATAAAAAACATGAATTAATTTTTATTGGAAGAGCCAAAGATTACATAAAAGTTGATGGTTATCGTATAAGTTTAACACGAATTGAAAATATTATACTTAAAAACTTAAATCTTCCATGTAAAGTCACTTTAATTAAAAATAAAGTTTTTTTGATTGTTGAAGTAAATAAAAAAAATAAACTATCAATTAATAATAAATTAATAAACATTTTTAATAGTTTCTTAGAGTCTTATGAGAAACCGTATAAAGTAATTTTTATTAACAAATTTATCTATCTCGATTCTGGAAAGTTAGACATCACAGGAACTATTAATAAAATAAGATGATATCATTTTTACATACAGACTTGTATAATTATTATTTTAAAAATTCTTATTTTAAAGATAAAAAGTTTAATAAAGATAATGTTTTACAAAGAATGTTTTTTGATGTTAAAAAGATTAATAAAAAAATTATTATCCCAACTTATAATTATAATTTCCCGAAAACTTTTCGTTTTAACTATAAGAAAGATAAGAGTCAGGTAGGATCTTTTTCTGAGTATTTTTGTAAAAAATATAACAAATCTAGAACTTCGACCCCAATTTTCTCAACTTGTAATAATATTAATTTTGATTTCAATTATGCTATTCAATTTTTTGATCCATTTGGAACTCATTCTGAATTTGATTACCTATATAAAAATAATGGAAAAATAATAAATTTTGGATCAAGTTTTGCACCTACGTTTATAATGTTTATAGAGCGTGCTTTAAAAAGTGGTGCCCTTTATAGATATGCAAAATATTTTAAAGGTAAGACTTATTATAAAAATAAATTCCATGATACAATTTTATACTATGAGGTTAGACCGCTTAAGATTAAGATTGAATATGATCTTAAAAAAATTAGAAATCTTTTAAAGAGTAATAAAGTTTTAAAAATAAAAGAAACTAAAGATAATTTTAAGTTTGAAGAAATAGACGCAAAAAAATTCAAAGATTTAATTATGTTAAAAATAAACAATGATCCTTATTATCTTTTAAATAAGAGTACTATTCAAAGATTAAAAAAGAATAAATTATATAATTATAAGAAATTTAAAATTCAACAATTTGAAAAAAATTATGTTTGATAAAAACTGGGAAAAAAATATATATTCAAAATCCAAGCAAAAAAATGTTTATCCATTTGATTGGGTTGTATCGTCAACTAATAAATATATTAAAAATTATAAATCAAAAAAAGTAATAGAGTTCGGGTCGGGAACAGGAAATAATTTAATAGTTTTTAAGAATCTTGGTTTCAAAAAAATTGAAGGGATAGATGGTTCTACAACTGCTTCAAAGATAGCTTTGAAAAAATTTAGATATACCAAAAATATTTCAATTAAAAATGAGGACTTTACAAAGATAAATTTAAAGAAAGATTGTTATGATTTAATAGTTGATCGAGGGTCGCTAACTCATAACAGCATAAATAATATTGATAGAATAATAAGTATGGCTTATTCATCATTAAAACAAGGTGGTTATATTTTTTCTTCGATGTTTAGCAAACATCACTCTTCATTTTCAAAAAGTAAATTTTTCTTTAAAAAGGAGACATCTTCTTCAGGATTGATTACATCATTCTTGAATCACAAGGAACTAAAGCGGATTTTTAGAAAATTCATAATAGTATCTTTAGTTCATGAAACTAAAATTGACATGAAAAGCAAAAGGAAAATCTGTTGGTGGTATTTGATTGCAAAAAAAGGTAAAAGATGAGTAATCATAAAAAAATGGTAATTGAAATTATAAGAAAAAATTTAAAACTAAAGAGAATTACAGACCTAAATCTAAAAGTGGGTTCTATACCCATTTGGGACTCGATGATGCAGGTAAAAATATTTTTTGAATTGAAAACAAAATTTAATAAAATAAACATTAAAAATGCTGCAAATGTTAGAAGTATAAAAGACTGGGTAGAACTTGTTGATAGGATTTATTGATGATAAATTTTTTAACTGGAAATATTGGTAATGCAAATAGAGAGGCTTTAAACAGTTTTAAAAAATTACCAGCTGACATATACGAAAAATCTAAAGGATATTTTTTTAGATTTAGAAAATACTCACGAATTGTAATAGAAAATGCAAAAGGTAAAAAAAAAATTGACTTTGTTAAGAATAATTTTTTTTTCCAAGAAAAAAAAAGAAATAGATATGCAGGTGGAAAAAAAAGAATATTCAAAGAAATAGACCAAAAAGTATTAAAATACTTTGTATCTTTATTTTTGAACCAGTTTCAACATTTATTTTTAGGAAAGAAAAAAATAGAAGTTGGATTCCATCAATTAAGAATAAAATGTTCTAAAGATTTTGTTGGATATCCAGTTCCAGAAGGATGGCACAAAGATGGTTTCGATTTTGTGATAATAATCAATTTTAATTCGGAAAATGTAGAAGGAGGTATCACAAGAATTAAAGAAAACTTAATAAATAAAGATGCTTATTCTTCTTTTCTTAACAAGGGAGATTATATTCTTTTAAACGATAAGAAATATTATCATTATACTGATCCCATTAACGTCTCAAAAAAAGCAAAAAGTGGCAACAGAGATACCTTAGTAATCACAGTAAAACATTTATAAATCAAAAGTGAAAAAAAAATTGTAATTGTTGGAGGGGGTATTATTGGTTGTGTATCTGCAATATACCTTAATCGTTATGGTCACGATGTTAGCATAATAGAAAAAAGTGAAAATTTAGGAGGTGTGCTTACCGATCAAAAATTCAATCAAGATATTTTCTTAAAAGGCACACAATATTTGGATGTAAATGTAGAATGGTTTAGAGTTTTAAAAGAACTTGTACCTGATTTGAATATTTTTGATTATAGTTATGGTTCGTATACAAATTTAAATTCATTTAATTTTAATTCTGAGGATTTTGCTATACCAGTATTTAATTTTGATTTAGAAAAAGAAAATATTCAAAATAATCACTATCAATATAAATCGTTAGCAGATAGGATTAATCAATATCCAGAGGATATTAAATCACAATTAATCAAATTTTTTTCTAATAGTGAAATAGACTTAAATAAAATTTCATCAGCCTGTGTAGGTAATCTAGGAATTTCTAGAGTTGCTTTGATTAAAAATGAAAACTTAAAGAAACTTAAAAGTGAAAATAAAATTATAGATGACTTATATGCTATTAAAAGAAATGAAATTTATAATCATAACCTTCAATACGCTTTACCTAAAAATGGTTTTACTGAATTTTTTTTAAGATTAAGAAAAAAATTAGAAAAAGAAAATATAAAAGTATTTACTAATTCAAGAATATTCCCTGAATGGAAAAATGGTAACCTTGAGATTGCCTTGAATAATAAGAAAATTAATAATGATTGTATTTTTTGGTCAGGTAACCCAACACATTTAATTCAAAAATTTTTAGATTCAAAATTGGACTCTTTCGTTTTTAGGACTCTTCAGGTAAACGCTAACATCGAAAACTTAAAAATAAAAGAAAGATTTATTCAGGTATATAGTAAAAGTTCAAAGATATTCAGAATAAACTTATATAATTTGAATAATATTCCTAAAATAGGAGTTGAGTGTTTTTTTCATAAAGAAGATTCAAAAAATATTTTAAATGAAGCTTTAGGTATATTAAAAAAGTTTAAATTAGAATTAAAATATTCTGAAACCACTATTAACAAAAATCTTATTAATAGATTTGATATTTTTACAATTTCAGACAAACAAACTATTGAACAATTTTTACAAAAAACTAAAAATAGTAATTTACTATTTTCACCGTGGACAAGTTATGGTCGTACAGAAAAAATTGAAAAAATTTTAGATAACTTCAAAAAACTAAACTTAATTAATTAGAATTTTTTTGCTTTACCAAACTATTAATTTTAAAAATTTCTGGATTAGAGGTGAATAATTTAGTAATTTTTTTAAATGAAAAGCCTATATTGGGATAAAAGATATTAAAAATTTTACTTACTACTTTAAAGTCATCAATTTCGTCTACGGTCAATCTAAATTTAGATAAGTTTTTTTTTAATTTAAGATTATGGATATTAAATTCCCTTTTGTTTTTATGAATATAAGCAGTTACATGTTCTTTAAAATAATCAGTCTTAGATTTTCTATATATTTTCTCTAATGTATGAATATCTAATATTTCTATTGCGAAACCCATTGGGTAAGTCATTGGAAAAACATTGCTAACATAGTCAAATTCATTTTTAATAAATATCTTTACAAGTTTATCTATCAATTCAGGTGAAACAAGTGGATTATCTGAAGTGATACGAACAATTGCATCTGCTTTGAATTTTTTTGCAGTTTGAATATATCTTTTAAGCACATTGCTTTCACTTCCCCTAAAATATTTAAATTTATGTTTCTTTATTAATTTGATTAATTGATCGTTTTTTTTACTCTTAGGGGTTGCAACAACAATTTCATTTAATGTTCTCGAAAGTGCAATTCTTTTAAGTTGTTTAATAATCATAGGCATACCATCGATTTTTTTTAAAATTTTACCAGGCAGACGTTTCGAACCAACTCTAGCTTGAATTATTGCTACAATTTTCATTTATATTAATTAGAAAATAATTGTTTTAATCCCTTATCTATATTGATTTTTGGTGAATATTTTAAATCTTGAATTATTTTAGAAATATCAGGCTGTCTTTTATAAATTTCTCTTTTGGCACTCCTATCGCTTTTTTCAAATGAAATTTTTTCTATTTTGATATTTTTTTTTGAAAGGTTCACCATTTTATTAGCTAAATCAATTACAGATATAGGATCATTGTTGTTTCCAATGTTATATGTGGTATTTTTTTTTCCATTTCCAATAATTCTGTTAATTCCATCAATTGCATCTAAGATATTACAATAGGATCTGATTTGCTTACCATCCCCATAAATTTTTAATTTCTCATTATTATCAATCGCTTTTTTAAATTTTGGAATCACGAATTCTGGTCTCTGATTTCCTCCATATAAATTAAAAAATCTAAAAATATTATAATCGAAACCATAAAAATTACTATATGCTTTTAGATATTCCTCTCCAACCATCTTTGTTATTCCATAATTTGATTTAGGTTTTAATTGCGCATCTTCTTTTATTGGTATTATCTCCTGATCACCATAAACTTCTGAGGATGATGAAAAAAAAACTTTTTTTACTTTTTGTTTTACTGCGGCATCTAATATAAATTTTGTTCCTTGTATATTTATTTCTAAACACTCTAATCTTTTTTTCTCAGTTAATTCTACTCCAACCATAGCAGCTAAATGGACTATCATGTCACAATTTTTTACAGCTTTATCTAAATCATAAGGATTTAAAATACTGCCATTAAATTGTTGGAAATCGCTACTTTTATTATTATGAAGAATGTCAAAGCTTATAACTTCATGTCCTTTTTTAACCAAGCTATTAACTAGTTCTCCGCCTATAAACCCACTCCCGCCTGTTACAAGAATTTTACTCATTATGCATTATAAATTTTGTCATTTTTATATTTAAAACTGTTACGAGTATCAATTACTATTTGCGCATGTTTTTTTATTAGACTGTAGCTAAATTTGTCATGGTTTGTAACTATAATTACTGCATCACTATCCTTTAGTGTTTTTTTAGATATCTCAGTAATCTTATAAATTTGTTTATTTTTGATTAATTCATTTTGATCCGATTTTTCCAAAAATGGATCTGCACAAGTTACTCTACATTTATATCTCTTCAACAATTTGATTAATCGAAAAGAGGGAGATTCTCTCAAATCATTAGTATTTTTTTTGTAAGAAAGACCCAATATAAATATTTTCTTGCCATACAAAGTTTTTTGATTTTTTTTTAATGCTTTTTTTAATACAAAAATTATATAATTGCACATTCCCTTATTTATATTTCCTGAAAGTTCTATGAATTTGGCCTGAACATTATATTTTTTTGCTTTCCAGGCAAGTATATATGGATCTACGGGGATACAGTGACCTCCAGGTCCAGGGCCTGGATAGAATGCTTTATACCCGAAAGGTTTGGTTTTTGCTGCTTCAATACTCTCATTTATATCTATTCCCATACTATTTGCTATTACCTTCATCTCATTTACAAATCCTATGTTTACTGACCTGTAAACATTCTCAAGTAATTTTGTAAACTCAGCTGTTTTGATGGAGGTTACTGGTACTATTGAAGAAATATTCTTATATAAATTTTTCATAATTTTTAAACATTTCTTGGAGTGCCCAGAAATTACTTTAGGAATATTTCCTTTTTTTATTGAAAAATTTTTGTTGCCCGGATCTTCTCTTTCAGGAGAAAATCCCAAAAAATAATTTTTTCCAATTTCAAATTTTCTATTTTTTATAATTGGCAGAAAATACTCCTCAGTTGCTCCAGGATAAACTGTGCTTTCAAGAACAATAAGTTGAGAACTCCTTAAATATTTTTTAATTTTGGAGGCACAAAATTTTATGTAGGACATATCCGGGTTTTTATTATTTTTTATAGGTGTAGGCACACAAATTATTATAATATCACATTTTGAAATAAAATTATATTTGTTAGTAACTATAAAATTTTTACCTAATGCTTTTTTTATCTCAATTTTTTTTATAGCTGGTACTGTGCTTTTTAATTTATTTAATTGATTAATTTTTTTAAGATTATTTTCTATACCAATAACTTTAAATTTTTTATTTATAAATCTTAAACACAAAGGTAATCCAACATAGCCCAACCCGATCACACCGATAACAGCAGTTTTATTCTTTAATTTTTTAATTAAATTTTTCATTTTATTCTTCAACTATTTTTTTATTTTCTAATTTGAAAATTTTTTCACAATAGCTGAGTGAAGATTTTTTGTGAGATATCAAAATAATAGTTAAATTTTTAATCTTTTTAATATCTGACATTATTTTATTTTCTGTATTTTCATCCAAAGCGTTTGTAGCTTCGTCCATTATTAATAAATCTTTTTTTGAATAAAGAGCCCTTGCAATACCTATTCTTTGTTTTTCACCTCCTGAAATTTTAATACCCTTATCACCTATTAAAGTCTCTAAACCTTTCGATGAAGATTTTATCATATCTTTTAGTTGGGTTATTTCAATTATTTTTTCCAATTCATTATCATCTAGATTATTCTCATCTCCGAAGGTAATATTTTTTTTAATCGAATTATCTAATAAGGCAATATTTTGTGATACGTAACTGAAATTTATATTCCATGATTTTGGAAGATAATTTAATTCTTTTCCATTTAAAAAAAATTTACCCTTTGTAGGTTTTAGTAAACCGCTTATGATATCTATTAAAGTAGACTTTCCTGAACCGGTCTCACCTTTTATTCCTACAATTTCATTTTTTTTTATTTCTAAGCTTAAATTTTCTAAAATATAATTATCTCTGTTCGGATATCTAAAATATAAATTATTTACATTTAATTTCTCAAAATTAAAATTTTTATCAATAGTGCTGAGTTTTGTTCTTTCTTCGCTTTCAGTTAAAACTATATCTTTAATCTCATCATTTATGCTTACAATTGCTGGTAGTCCAAAATTAAAATTTTGCAATGAATTAATAATTTTATATGTAGAGGGATATAATCTAAACGCTGCAGCTGAAAATAGGCCTATCTTTGTAATTAGATCATTTTGTGAGAAATTCAACTCTCTTAATATAAAAACAATAGTTAAAATAGTAAAAAGAATAACAATTTCAAAAAATAGTTTTGGTAAATAAATATTAAAATTATGTTTTGCTGCATACTCTGCTTTTAAATCATTGCTAAATTGATGCTCTTTGAAAAAAAAATTCTCGATGTTCTTAATTTTTAATTCCTTAATGGAGTTAAAACTTTCCATAAGTGTTTTTACTCTAGCAGTTTCATAAAATTGACTTTTTTTACCCCATTCAATATTCTTTTTTTTATTAAGCGTGTATACTAATAAAAATAAAATAACCATTACAGCGCCGACTACATACAATGTGTAAGGGTCAATTAAAAATAAGAAACTTAATATACCGATGAATATCAAAATTTCAGTAAATAGCACTGCAACCAAGTGTAAGCTGTCTCTAAATAAATCAATTGCTCGAGTTGTATTATAAATTAAGCTTGAGTATTTTTTTTCAACAAATTTTAAATAAGGAAGTTTTATATAGCCTTCATATAAAGTTTGGCCCAGCCTTTTTCCAGTATCTAGACCAAATCTTACTAAAAAATTTGCAAAAAAAGCTAAATACAAATTTTTAATGATAAAAATAAAACCGATACCTATTAAAGTGAATGGTACAATTTTTTCGCTTTCTATTTCAAAAGGTATAAATTTTGATAGATAAGGTATATTATTAAGATCATTTTTAAGTATAATCGAAATTAGAGGTATCACTGTTGATATACCTATTATTTCTAATATCATAGATAAAAAAGTCAGTATTATAAGAAGATAAAAAAGTTTTTTTTCTTTCGAAGAAAGTAATCTAAATAATAATAGTATTTTTTTCACCTTATTATAATTGTTATTAAAGTTGGTATTTTGTTTTTATTTCTGAAATTAAATTTTGTATACCTTGTCCAAAATCAACGTTAAATTTATCTGAATATTTCATGGCAAAATTTTTTTCTTCTAAAATACTGTATGGTGTTACTTGATAATGAGTATGTTTCTTTAATTCATTTTTACTTTTGTATTCTATTTTTTTTATTCCAGTGATTTCAGAAATTATTTTTAAAACTTCTTTAATTTTAAAAAGTTCCGGACCAGATATTACAACTGTTTGATTCTTAAATTCTTTATCTGTTAAAGCCTTTTCACAAACTTTAGCAGCGTCAATAATATGGATATAGTTTCTCATCGAATCCGGATTTCCTGAATAAGATATTTTTTTATTCTTTAAACTTTCTTTAATTAATGAGTGCAAGCCGTTATTCAAATCAGAGCGAGGTCCATACAGTGTACCAAATCTTAAAATAGAATAATTCAATCTTTTTAATTTAAAAAATTCTTTTACATACGACTCTGCTGCTAGTTTACTTGATTTATAAAACCCCCCATGCTTTCCAGAAACATATATGGTGCTTGCGTGAATATATCTCTTTATTTTAGCTTTAAGACAAAGTTCAAGAAGTCTCACTGAGCCTAAAATGTTTACTTCAACAGTTTTTTCTGCATCTTTATTTGCATCGGTAATGTCAGAAATAGCTGCAAAATTATAAACATAATCTACTTTTTTTAAAATGTGAAAAAATTTTTTAGGATTTAATATATCGCCATTTATAAACTTTTGATCTTTTCTGATCCATTTAGACTTAGATTTATCAATAATTATGACTTGATGTTTTTTTTCAGAAAAAACATCAGCTACATGTGACCCTAAAAAACCACTTCCTCCAATTATCAATACTTTATACTTGTTCATTGTTCAATAATTGAACATTTATACAATTATAAGTTTATTGTAAAGTTAATTTATGTATTTCGTTGATATTTAAAGCTTTTATTAAAATGTACGAAATTTTTACCTAATTACTATGCAGACAAAAGATTAGTTTAAATAGTGATCTTTAAGCATTTTTTACATTAAAAGATATTAAAATCTTGCAATACTAAAGAATTAATTATAATGTTCAATTTTTGAACACGTAAAATGAATATAAATAAATTTTATATCAATAAGTCTGAATCTGTTATTAATCAAACACGTATATTAAAAGATTATATAGATAAAAAAGTTAAAACAAATAACTTTGAAAATTTAATTAGAATAATTTCTAACACATTTGGTATTCCATCAGAAAAAGTGGAATTTGAGATAAAAAAAAATTTAGCTGAAAATCATAATTTTCGAATTGGAAAATTTTCAAAAAAATTCAACTTAGTTTTTATGCCGATTTCAGTGATCAAGTATTTGATCTCTTTTTTTTATATTTTAATTTTTTCATTTAATTATAAAAATCCTCCAGAAAAATGTGAAATAGTTTTTGATGAAGTATTGTCTAATGAAGAACGAAAAAGAATTCTACCGATTTTAAACAAATTTGAAACATACAGAATTATTACAGAGGAAAATTATGAGAATAATAAATATAGCTTTATATATAGAAAACAAATTGGAGCTTGTCGCAAATTTATACTAAATCATTTTTTCCAAATAATATTCAAGCATTTATTTACATCTATTTTTTTATCTTTAAAAGAAAATGCAAATTTAGTTCCTTTAATACTTGACCAAATTAAAAAAATTATAAAATATGAAACAATTTTTCAAAATTTACAGTCAAAATATTTAATTCAAGAAAGGCCATATACTACTTCGGCAATAAAAAACTTTATTTTTAAAAAGTACGGTGGGCAAACAACCTGTTGTACACAAAGAATAATTTTCCATTTAGGTCAAACAAGTTTTTATATAAACACAGATATTTTATTATCTCTAGGAAAAAAAACTTCAAAAATTTTACAATTAACTGGATGTGAAATTTTTAAGACATATCCAGTTGGGTCGATATTGTTTAGTAATAAGTGGTTAAATTCAAAAAAAATAGCAACTGAAAAA
>MDTB01120316.1_pt1 | contig 23488 bp, 19 predicted proteins | sample 811161 | NCBI WGS metagenome assembly MDTB01 (sample SAMN05326650, study PRJNA326480) | marine metagenome | isolation source: seawater | place: Mediterranean Sea | collected 2009
ACGCTGGAATGGCGTGAACACATAAGGCTACGGCCTGGGATGTATATAGGAAAGAGAGGTGACGGTTCAGCGCCTGATGATGGTATTTATGTGCTTCTTAAAGAAGTTATTGATAATTGTATTGATGAGTTTGTGATGGGCCATGGCAAGACTATTGACGTGAAATTGGATGGTGAATCCATATCTGTCCGAGACTATGGAAGGGGGATCCCATTAGGTAAACTAATGGATTGTGCTGCAAAAATTAATACCGGCGCGAAGTATGACTCAGAGGCTTTTCAAAAATCTGTTGGTTTGAATGGGGTTGGCATAAAAGCAGTGAACGCGTTATCAGAAACTTTTGAGATTCAAGCTTTCCGCGAAGGTAAAACAAAATCGATCTCATTTTCTCAAGCTGAGGTAATTAATGAAATGCAACGAGCCAGAAGCTCAAAAGCTTCTGACGGTACTTTCTTAAGTTTCATACCAGACGAATCAATATTTAATGATTTTAAATGGAGAGAAGAATTTATAGATAACATGCTTTGGAATTATGCTTATCTTAATTCTGGATTGACCCTGAAATTCAATGGTAAGAAATATAAAGCCAAAGAAGGCCTTAAAGAATTATTAGAAAAAAATATTACTGAGGAACCTATTTATCCAGTGGCACATCTTATTGGCCAAGATATAGAGGTCGCCCTTACTCATTCAGCCAGCCAATATGGTGAAGAATATTATTCTTTTGTCAATGGTCAGCACACGACGCAAGGAGGTACTCATCAAGCTGCATTCAGAGAGGCTGTAGTTAAGACAGTTAGGGATCACTTCAAAAAACAATTTGATCCTGCTGATGTTCGTCAATCTGTTGTAGGAGCTATTAGCGTAAAAGTTCAAGAGCCAGTTTTTGAATCTCAAACAAAGACCAAGCTAGGATCTACTCATACTGCACCTAAAGATGGGAAGCCAATTCGAAGCTGGATTGTGGGTTTTGTTCAAGATCAATTAGATAATTACCTCCACAGAAACCCCGAAGCTTCTAAAGCAATGCTTGAGAAGATTCAAAGGGCAGAGAAAGAAAGGAAAGATTTAAAAGGCATTCGTAAGATTGCAAAAGACCGCGCCAAAAAAGCAAAAATCCACAATAAAAAATTAAGAGACTGTAGGATTCATTATGGCGATAGAAATAAATTAGCTAATGAAAGTACTCTTTTTATTACAGAAGGTGATAGCGCAAGCGGTTCTATAACAACAGCGAGAGATGTTGATACTCAGGCTGTTTTTTCATTGAGGGGTAAACCGCTTAATACTTTCGGTTTATCTAAAAAAGTTGTCTATGAAAATGAAGAGTTCAATTTACTCCAACATGCTTTAAATATTGAAGATGGAATTGAGCAGCTCAGATATAATAATGTCGTTCTAGCTACTGACGCTGATGTTGATGGAATGCATATCAGACTTTTGCTGATAACATTCTTTCTTCAGTTCTTTCCTGAGATGATTCGTGAAGGTCATTTGTATATTCTTGAAACTCCACTTTTCAGAGTTCGTAATAAACAAAAGCAATTCTATTGTTACAATAATCAAGAGCGTTTAGATGCAATAGAGGTTTGTGGGAAAGGGGCAGAAATTACGAGGTTTAAGGGTCTTGGAGAAATTTCACCTAGTGAGTTCAAAGAGTTTATAGGAGATGGAATAAGATTAGATCCGGTAATTCTTGATAGGAATAAGTCGGAATCCGAAATGCTTCAGTTTTATATGGGTAAAAATACACCTGATCGCCAAAATTTTATTATAGATAACCTTAAAATTGAGATGGATCCTGTAGAGGAAACTGAAGAAGTGGCCTAATCAATTATTAGTAAGCGCCTCGTATCTGAAATTAAATCTTTTGGTTTGTATGGCTTGAACTATCCAAATTATGGAATTTATTTACATTGTTCTCTTTTATAGAATGCAAAGAGGATCTGTTTGCCTTATAAAGAAATAGACACAGTGTCTTAAATTTAACAAATGTCATATGCCTAAAGTATTGCTTTCCGGTCGGGTGACTGGTGAGAATGATCCATCAAGAGAGTCTCGAGCAGGCCTCCTTTATTTGCTTTTTTCTTCGGGGTGGGACATCAGTAATTCTAATGGAGATAAAGCTGTCACTTTATCAACCATCCAGGATCAAATTATAGATTCTGATGCATTTGTTTTTACTCAAGGTTCCACGTTAGAAGAGTTATTCAAAGCTGTTTCGATATTTGTTGGGTATCAAACCTTAGATGAAAAATTAGAAGCTAAGGGAACGGTAATTCTAAACGGGGACAAATCATGGGATCCATTTTTTGATGTTTTGGATCACTTGAATTCACTTGGTACAATTAAACAAGAATTCAGGGATTATATTATTTCAGTGAATGAACCTGAAGAAGTTATTGGTGCTCTCAGTAAAATTAACTCAGACAGTTTGCCTGAACCTATTCATCACCCAATTGATGAAAATATTGACGATATTTATTCGTATGAGGCGCCACCAGTTGATGGACAGATCGGTAATGTTTGTGTTTTTTGCTCTGCTAGTATCAAAGATAAAAATTATATTGATGAAGGATACGAGTTAGGACGAAAAATGGCAGACGAAGGACTCGGTTGTGTTTCAGGGGCTGGAAGAACAGGGATCATGGGATCTGTAGTTAATGGAGCGGTAGAAGCTAATGGGTGGACTGGAGGATCAAATGTTCCTCACATTATTAAGCTGGAGGGTTTACCTGAGGGTTTATCTAGTTTTTGGCTGCGTCCTGACATTTATACTCGTATGGAAATTATGATCGAGAGATCTGATGCTTTTGTGATTTTTCCTGGTGGAGCAGGGACAGTACAAGAGTTTTTAGCCTTATTATTATTACTGGAAATGGGTGACCCTGTTATGAAAGGGAAACCAATAGTTGTTTACGATCGAATTGACAAGTCAGGCAAAAATTTTTGGAAGCCATTGATAAATTTACTGAAAGAAAAAGGATATGCAGATTATTTTACTGTTGTAAACGAACTTGGTATAGTTATACCAACAGTGAGTAGATTAATGGATCTGAAATTATAATCTTTTTTTATGACTAATCAAATTAGAGAGCGTTTGCAAAAATTTGCTTATTCGTTAATTGATCAGAAGAAAGCTCAAGTAATTGTTGAGCCGCAGTGCAATGGAAAAGGTTTTTGGTTTGGTGGTGGAAATATTATTTTTTATGATAATATGTTTTGGCTGTGTGGCAGATATCGTAATGATGGAGATTCGAGAACAGGGGTTGGCGAAGGAGAGAGGGGCTTAGAGTTGGCTATATTTTCATCATCCTCTATAAATGGTCCATGGGAAAAGGTTAAGTCCTTTTCTAAATCCGATTTAGAGCATGATAATGAGAAAGTTGTTTCTATAGAGGGGTCTTCGTTTTTAATTAATGATTCGGGCGTAGAGCTCTACATATCTACCGAGAAAAATCGTTCATACCCAAAGGATGTGATAAGTTTTCAGAAAAAGGGAACTGGTGTCTGGGATATTGATTTTATAGCTGCTCCGACAGTTGATAAACTTAATGCTGAAAGTATCGAAAGAGTTTTAAGAACTGAAGACCTTGGATCGCTGCACCTTAAGGACCCAGTTGCTTTTAACTTAAGTGAGGAAAGAGAAGGAGTAGGGTTATTTTTCTGTAGTCACCCTTTCACCTGGGCTAGTTCAAATACTGGTCTTGCTATTAGACGCCAAGGCGAAGAGAAATTCCGTATTAAATCCTTTAATGCCATTGAACGAGGTCGTTCATGGGATGTCGCATGCACTCGAATAACTGACCGATTGAGAATTCCTACTGTTGGTCTTTTAGAAGATCAGAGGCCTATGTCATTATATTTCTATGATGGCGCTGAATGCCTAAGATCATTGGAGGAAAACCCTGATGCGAGTAAAAGGCCTCGTGGTTTCTCATGTGAAGAAATAGGAGGTATGGGAATCGGTTATGATGATCAATTTCCTGATATTTTAAGGTTTTCAGAGGATTTCCCGATGTTTATATCCCCTCAAGGAACTGGATGTAGCCGTTATATATCAACAATAGTAACGAATGATGGAATTTTAGCCACATGGCAGCAGTCACGAAAAGATTTTTCTCAGCCCTTGGTATCGAACTTCTTGTCGATGGAATCTATTACTGAAATATTTGCTTCGTAATAGAAATTGAAGTCAGATTTGACCTTGGCAATATTATAGCCATAATCATGTACAATGGAAAAAGTTATAATTATTGGAACTGGTTGCGCTGGGTGGACTTCAGCAATTTATACAGGAAGAGCTAACCTTTCACCGCTAGTTTTAGCAGGTGATCAGCCAGGGGGTCAATTAACTACTACCACTGAAGTTGAAAACTATCCAGGCTTTCCTGAAGGAATGATGGGGCCTGAACTGATGATGAAAATGCAGGAACAGGCAACAAAATTTGGAGCAAGGGTTGAATATAAAAAAGTCGATTCAGTTAAGAAGAATAGCCAGAGTTTTTCAATATTCTGCGGAGACCAAGAGTATGAATCTGAAACTGTAATAGTTGCCACTGGAGCAGCTCCAAGACACTTAGGCCTAGAAGGTGAAGAAAAATTGATAGGTCATGGATTAACTTCTTGTGCTACTTGTGATGGTGCTTTTTACAGAGATGTTCCTGTGGCTGTAATTGGTGGTGGAGACTCAGCGTGTGAGGAGGCAACTTTCTTAACTCGTTTTGCTTCCAAAGTTTATTTGATTCATCGTCGTGATGAACTCAGAGCCTCTAAAATAATGGCTGAAAGGGCGCTTGATAATGAAAAGATTGAACCGGTCTGGGATAGTCAGGTAACCGAATACTTAACTGACGATGATGGTGAAATGAAAGCTGTGAAGGTTATTAATATAAAAACAAATGAGGAAAAAGAATTAGATTTAAAGTGTGTGTTTGTGGCAATCGGTCATGTTCCTAATGCACAATTTCTCCAAGGTTTGGTTGATACTGACGAAAATGGTTACATCATCCAAGTTCCAGGCTGCACGAAAACAAATGTCGAAGGGCTTTTTGCTGCTGGTGACGTTGCAGATCACGTTTACAGACAGGCTATAACTGCAGCTGGTGATGGTTGTAAAGCTGCTCTTGAAGCAGAGCGATACTTGGCTGAAAACGAATAATATTTTAGTTATCAGAAATTAATTCCTAAATATCTTACCAATAAGTATGATTTTATTAAATTTAAGCCGTTTGATTGTTAATTGAGGCTTGACCATTTAACATAAAATTCTAGACAATTATCACTTCTCGTTGAGATACCCCCATAATTAAGCATTTAAATTATAATGATAATGAAATTCTCTACAATACTCACCACTATGATATTGATGTCAGGTATCGTTTTAGCTGATCATCATGCTGGCTCGCCATTTAATGGAAAAGATCTCAAGGGCTGGTCTACAAAAAAGAAATCAAAAGGTAAAGACTCTTGGTTAGTTGGTATTCCAACTCAATCAAAAGATAATCCAAAAACATTAAATGCTGGAAAAGGTCATGGAGCAATGATTAATAAAGTTGCTGGGCATGGTCAGAGCTGGGATATTTATTCCTCTAAGAAGTGGGGTGGAAAGTTTCGTATCGAATTGGAAGTTATGGTACCTAAAGGGGCAAATTCAGGAATTTATGTAATGGGTGAATATGAGGTTCAAGTATTAGATAGCTATGGTAAGGCCAAGCTTGGAGGAGGAGATATGGGGGCTATATATGGTGCTCAACCACCAAAGGTGAATGCTTGTAAGAAACCTGGAGAGTGGCAGAAATATGTTATCGATTTTCAGGCGCCAGGATATGATGAAGGTGGCAAGAAAATAAGTAATGCTAAGTTTATCAAAGTAGAACTTAATGGTCAGATTTTACACGAAAATGTTGAAATGAAGGGCCCCACTCCAAGTGGTGTGACAGGAAAAGAAGCTGCCAAAGGTCCAATTATGTTCCAAGGAGACCACGGACCAGTCGCTTACAGAAATATAAAGATTAAATCGATCTAATTTTTAACTTTAATAATAATATTCATAGAAGACTTTTACATAAATTCATAAACGGAAAACTATTAATCATGAGTAATAAAATAAAACCCCTATCAAGGAGGAATTTCATCAAAACATCCACTGCTATAAGTGGTGGTGCAATGATGGCTCCAAATATCCTCGTCGCTGACCATCATGGTCAAAAACTTAGAATTGCTCACGTCGGTACTGGTGGCCGCGCTGGTGCGCATGTCAACATGGCTGCTGGAGAAGGTTGCATATGCAATACTTACTGTGATGTTGATGAGTCAAAGTGGGGCTCAGCGAAGAGTAAATGGCCAAAAGCAAAAGGATATCGCGATTATCGTGAAATGCTTGAGAAAGAAAAAGACAATTATGATGCCGTTTCAATCGCAACTCCTGACCATCACCATTATCCTGCTGCTATTCAGGCCATGAAGCTTGGTAAGCATGTTTATTGTGAAAAGCCTCTGACCCATACTGTTTGGGAAGCCCGTCAACTTGGAATTGCGCGTGACAAGTACAAACTTGCAACACAAATGGGTAATCAAGGGCATTCTAATGAAGGTAATCGACTTATGGTTGAGTGGATTCAACAGGGTGCACTTGGAAAGATTTCTGAAGTTCACTGTTGGACAAATAGACCAGTTTGGCCTCAACCAGTAGCCAATCCCAAAAAAGCAGACCCAATTCCAGGTAGCATTGATTGGGATGTATACGTAGGCCCTGCTCCCAAAACTCAGCTTTATAAAAAGGGCGTTTACCCATTTAAGTGGCGTGGTTTCAGGAACTTTGGAGCTGGCGCCCTAGGTGACATGGGATGTCATACAATGGACGCATTTTTCTGGGCTATGGATCCAGGTGCACCGACAAGCGTTGAGTGTGTTAAAAAATCAGAAATGATTGATGGGAACTTTCCTAAGAGCTCTGTTGTTAAAATGAAGTTTCCTGCTAGAGATGGTAGGCCTGCTTTTGATTTTTATTGGTACGATGGTGGTGAAAAGCCAGACGCTGCTCTAGGATTAGGACGTAAGCTACCAGGAACAGGTTGTATCTTTGTTGGTGATAAATCATCAATAATGTCTGCCGGTGATTATGGAGATAGCCCAAGGATTATTCCCGAGGCAAAGATGAGAGAAATAGGCAGGCCGGAAAAAACAATTGAAAGGTCAGTCGGTCATTATAAAGAGTTTGTTTTAGCCGCGACTGGCAAGAAACCGATTGATTATCCAGGTTCTAATTTTGGATACGCCAGTCCGTTTAGTGAGACAGTATTACTTGGTAATGTTGCTCTTCGTTGTGAAGGTGAATTGAAATGGGACTCTAAGAACATTAAAGTCACAAATAACGACGAAGCTAATAAATACGTTAATAAAGAATACCATAACGATTGGCCTGCGCCTGCAGCTTAGTCAAAATATTCAGATTTGATCTGACACCCGGTCCCTGATGGGGCCGGGTTTTTTTTATTTTTAGTTTCTCCTTAACCAAGCTTCACGCGCGCGTTTTAATATCTCAATCTCCCGCTTTTTTGTCTTATCGACATACCTTGGCATATCTGCAAAGTGGTTATTTATACCAAATTTTCTCCAAGGCCCATAAGGGATTTCGCTTAGCTCCGCAAACCTCCAATCACATTTGTTGTCTGCTCCATTGATTCCTAAATAGTCTCTGACAGCGGGCGATAAATCTATTCCGGCTGCGTTATTAGCCTTTGCTTTTGGTTTAGATTTTCCGAAAACATAAGACCAATCATCAGTTTCAAAAGGCCCCACATCAGCCCATTGAGCACAACATATTTTGCCTTTGTAGTGTATTGCAACCCATCTGTTATGACAAACACTCTGCCCTTCTTTTTTGAATGTTCTATTAAACCAAGGAATTACTCTCTTTGCGCTCGTCTTAGTTTTTTTGTAATTGACCTTATCGTTGTAAGGTAAGGCAATATAAAAAGGGTTTAGTTTTGGTATGAATTTTTTTGGCCTGTAATCTCGGGTTCTATTTACCGGATTTGGATCGTCGAAGCCTCCAAAGTTTTTCATCCAATCTGGATCCCATGCACTCGATCTATTATGAGTTGGATTGTTTGCTGTCGGGCTTTCGCCAACCCAAAATATTGTTGCTGTTATGTTTCTGTGCCATGGATAAGGTGATTGTTTTGTTTTAGATTGGGTTGGAGCATAAGTTCTAGGAACATTGTTGTTATTTTGTGCCACTACTTTTGTTGAATAAATCAACAAAAAGAGCAGCAAAAAAAAATTAATCTTCATCTATCTAGAGTGAAAATTTTTTATGCGTTTTGTGGAGCCAATGGGAGTTCGGAATTAATTTCCGGAGATTCCATTTCAGGGTTTGGCGATTGAGGAGAAATTCCTAATTTTTTCAGTAATTTAAGGTCCTGGGCTGATTGTGGGTTTTTGGCGGTGAGTAGCTTGTCGCCGTAGAAAATTGAATTTGCACCTGCAAAGAAGCATAGTGCTTGGGCCTCTTCACTGAGCGCAGTTCTTCCTGCAGATAATCGAATTTTTGCTTTCGGCACTGAAACTCTGGCACAGGCAATAGTTCTAGCTACATCAAATGTATCTACAGGATTTGCACCTGCGAGAGGAGTCCCAGGCATAGGCATTAGTTTATTGATGGGTATGCTTTCAGGAGCAGGGTTAAAATTTGATAATATCTCTAACATTTTGAGACGATCATCTACTGTCTCTCCCAGCCCAAGGATGCCGCCAGAGCAGACGGACATTCCGGCATCTTGTACGTTCCTTATAGTATTAAGCCTGTCTTCGAATTTATGCGTGCTTACAATATTTGGATAATGCTCAGGCGAAGTATCAATATTATGATTATAGGCGGTTACGCCTGCATCTTTCAGACTTTTCGCTTCTTCTGGACCAAGCTCACCCAAAGTTGTGCATACTTCCATTCCAAGTTTAGAAACGCTTTTAACAATATCTATGACTTCATCAAATCTCTTTGTATCTTTTTTTACACCTTTCCATGCTGCTCCCATACAAAAACGAGTGGATCCATTTTCTTTAGCAGCCTGAGCTCTTTCTAGTATGTCGCATTTAGGCATTAGTCGTTCTGCGTCCACGCCACTCTTATATCTTGCACTTTGGGCGCAATAAGAACAATCCTCACTACATCCTCCTGTTTTAATAGATAGAAGAGTGCATAGCTGAATTTCATTTTTCGGCCAATGCACATCATGGACTTCCCTAGCTCGTGCGAGGAGGTCAAAAAAAGGCAATTCGTATAATGATTTTAGATCCTGGAATTTCACTTTATTATTGGAAAATTATCTTATGAAATCTCTCTGTTCATACAATAATATAATCTTTTTTCTCAGGTGCGAGTTTTTTTACCTTAAACGTTTTAATCTGAGCTTGGAGTCATTCCAATACCCTGGAGCAACAACCACAGGTTTGAGAGGATTAGAGTAATCAGTTTTACCAATGGCAGCCTTCATTTTGATTCCGGTGGATCGTCTCCATTTTTTGGCCATACTTTCACCAGTGTTGCATCCATAGCTAACACAATTAGCCCTACGGTTAAATGCTCTTCTACTGATTTCTCTTAATTCATTTTCATGCAAACACACAGTGCTAGCTCCGATAATATCATTACTGTATTCAATTAAAAAGGCATGCTTATTAGAGTGTCCGTAATATTCAAATCCATCAATTTTCTTCTTTCTTCTATTTCCTCCTTCATTGATATGATTTATAATGTCACTGCCTTTATCTATCCATAATAAGTTAACACCGTATTTTTTTTCTACTGATTCTATCCAAGAAATGAGAGGGTTTTTATCTTCAGATGCGCGGGTCTCATAACTAGGTTTGTAGACTAGCCAAGTTATTTCATATTCTTCGCCATAATCTTTTCTCAACTCTTGAATTCTAACTCTTGCTGGTCTAATAAAATTACCCCACCATCTGTCATGTTGGTATTTCTTTTTTCTTAAGTCTTCCCATTGTCTTAAAGCAGGGCCCCCACTTACAATAATATATTCACCGGAGGGTATCTTTTTAGAAATGGTATTTTTTTTCTTTCCGAATATTGCCTCTGATTTACTAATTCCCAATAAGGTTAAGATAGTGGTGAGCAATATAACATTGATTGAATTAGTGGAATTCATATGAAATTATTAGTTTGTAAACAAAGAATTAGTATAATTCTTCTCCTCTAATCAGATCATTGTAATTTTGTCTTTTTCTAATTACTTGGTGCTCATTTCCAGAAACCATGATCTCTACAGGAAATGATCTTGAGTTGTAATTTGAGGCCATTACAAACCCATAAGCTCCGGCGCTAAGTAGAGCTATATGGTCGCCTTCTTCGAGGTGAGGGAGTTCTCTGTTTTGTGCGAAGAAATCGCCGCTTTCACATATGGGTCCAACGATGTCCACGACTTGATTGTCTTTAGCATCTTGAATTAAAGGGACTATTTCGTGATGGCCTTGATACAGTGCAGGTCTAATAAGATCTCCCATTCCAGCATCGACTATTACAAAGTTTTTAGCTGTTCCGATTTTTTTGTATAAAACTTTAGATATTAATGCGCCAGCATTGCCTACCATAAATCTTCCTGGCTCTAGTAATATTTTTATATCAAGAGCCTTTAGTGTAGGAACAAGTTTTTTTGCATACTCTTCAACAGTAAGTGGTTTGTTGTTTGAATCTTTATTATCCCACCAATCTTTTTTACCGCTTGCTAGAGCATCTTCATAAACTATCCCTATACCGCCACCTATACTAAAGAATTCAATTCCGTGAAGTGTTTTTAATTTTGCAACTAAGGGTGAAACTTTTTCTACTGCCTCTAAAAATGGTTTAACCTCAGTTAATTGAGAGCCAATATGCATTTGGATTCCTCTTAGTTGAACGTTTTTTAATTCAGAGGAAGCTTTGGAGTAAAGTCCTTCTATAAATTCAAAGTCGATTCCAAATTTATTCTCACTTTTACCTGTTGAAATGTATTTATGGGTTTTTGCATCAACATTTGGATTAACTCTGACTGCAACTGGAGCAATTACATTTTTCTCCTTGGCAATTTGGTTAATAAACCTTAGCTCGGCTTCACTTTCGACATTGAAAGAATAAATACCCTCCTCTAAAGAGTACTCTATTTCTTCCCGTGTTTTACCCACCCCTGCGAAAGTGCATTTATCTGCGGAACCACCAGCCTTGAGAACCCTAAATAATTCACCTCCAGAAACAATATCAAAATCCGCTCCTATCTCATTCAGTAATTTTAAAACAGATAAGTTCGAATTCGCTTTAACTGCAAAAGCAATTTTATGGTCAAGATCAGATAGAGCAGAACTTAAACTATTAAAATTGTCTTTTATCGTTTTCTCGGAATAGACATATAGTGGTGTGCCGTGAGTAGATGCGAGTTCAGCGAGATCAACTCCCTCGCAAAATAATCTTCCTTTTTGATAGTCAAATTCATGCATTGTGATAAATGCCTAATATCTTAGGTCTATTAAATCAAGGTTTTGGAGCATCAAAATCACCAAAATTCCTTGACCATAGCCATAATTCATCTATTCTAGGCGCCCCCTCAATATAACGATTGGATAAGAATTATGGCTAAAGTTTGCGAAATTACAGGAGCACGAGTGCGTCGTGGAAGTAAAATCCATCGTAGTGGATTGGCCAAGAAAAAAGGTGGAATTGGTAGGCATGTTACTAAAGTTGTTAAGAGAGATGTATCTCCCAACCTAAGAAATAAGCGTATTTGGGTACCTGAGCTTAATAAATTCGTTAGAGTGAAACTGACAGCTAGGGCTCTTAAAACAGTCGCTAAGAATGGAGCTTTCGTGACTCTTAAAAAAGCAGGCCTTATTTGAGGTTTTTTTGAGGTTAAATATTTCTCTGCTATAGACTGCTAACTTTAAATAGCTTCCATTTATAATTTGATGGAGCGTTTTAGTGGTTTTTATTAGCGAATCCACTAAATAGTGATCGAGTTGATCGATCTTCTCTATTTTTGCCGGATAACCATTTTTATATTATGAGCTAACCGGTTAAGAAAAATCTTTAAAGAATGCTAATTCGCTATGATCAAGTCTGCGATTCTACCTTGTTCTAGCGGAATTTTTCCTATAAAAATTTAAGAATGAAAAGTAATCGCAGAAAATTTCTCAAGACTTCTGCTGTGAGTGCGGCTTCTTTCCAGATTGTCCCAAGGCACGTGATTGGTGGTCAGGGGCATACTCCGCCGAGTGAGACTTACGGTGCAGCCCTAATTGGTTGTGGTGGACGAGGACCAGGAACTTATGAGCGTATGGTAAAGGATTTGCCATCCAAGCTGGTAGCAGCGTGTGATGTTCAAAAATCTCGTGTTGATGGATACGTAAAAAGAAAAAACCCGAAAGCTAAGACTTACAATGATTTTAGAAAATTATTGGAAAATCCTGATGTTGATTTAGTGGCTATCGCTACACCTCCTCATTGGCATGCATTAATTTCTATCGCCGCAGCAGAAGCGGGGAAGGATGTTCTTTGTGAAAAGCCCATGACGCGCTTTATTGCGGAGGGTCGAGCAGTAGTTAAAACTTTTGAGAGATATAAAAGAATTTTTCAGATTGGTACATTTGGTCGTTTTGGGGCATTTCGTAGTAGTACAAGTAGAACTATACATAAGATCATGCGCAGTGGTTTATTGAATCCAAATTCAGGAGTTCATATTAAAAAAGGAGGCCTTAAACTCCATAATTGGAGCGGGAAGCCAGGTTTGAAACCTCAGATTCCATCCGAGGACCTTGACTGGGATCTTTATTGTGGTCCTAGCCCATTCAAACCTTATGTGCCGCCCAGAGTTGGAGGCACTCATCGAAATTACTGGGACTATGAAGGAGGTGGCATGTGTGATATGGGTCAACACCATTTTGATCCACAGCAATGGATTTATGGTAAAGATGACACAAGCCCTGTTTCTATTGAAGCCTTTGCGCCACCATCTCATCCAGATGTGACAGGTATGTGGGCATGGATTGAGTTGACATACTCAGACGGATTTACATTTGTTATGGACAGTAATGAGTGGGGCCCTGGATATGACAGGAAAAAGTCAAAGCAGGTTTCGTTATCTCAACTTTCTGAGAATGATCAAGAAAAGATAAAAGCTATGCCTGATCCAGAACCATTACTTTCATTTGGTGAAGCAGTTAAACAGAGAAAACCAGCAGGAGGTCACCCTGAAGCCGCTCATCGAGCAGCCTGTATTCTTCATCTTGCTAATTTAGCAATACGTCTTGGGCGCAAATTACAATATGATCCTGACAAAGAGCAGTTCATTGGCGATGAAGAGGCCAATCGTTTTCTGAATGTTCCAATGCGTTCACCTTGGCATATTTAAACTATTTTATACAACATCATGGACATACAACCATATCTTGACTCTTTTCCATTACCGGCTAATCGCGGTATTCTCAGTGAGATTAACAAAGAGAAAACAGAAAAATCGGTACGGGAAGCAATGCAGAATCCAGAACTAGTTGCTTCTGAGATTGTGAAGTGTTTGCTAGATCCTGGTGCAGAAGGTAATGATATTCAAGCTCGTCATTTACTTCATACTATGGCTGTTAGAATTCCAAAATATGATAAGAAATTAAAAGGCGATATACGTGCAAAATTTTCTTTGGTTCTAGCAAGGGCTCTTTCAGAAAATTATCCTGATAGAGTTAAGGCATTTATTATACGCCAACTTCAGATTTGTGGAGGAGGCGAAGTGGTTCCTGCGATTGGTGTGTTTCTTAATGTTAATGGCATTGCTGATGATGCTGCTCAAGCATTGATTGCTATAAGGAAAAATTCAGCAGAGCAATTTCGTAACGCTTTACCGAAAATTAAGAATAATTTAAGCCTTTATTCAAATGTTTTACACGGTTTAGCAGAATTGAAGGATGAGGAATCAAAAGACTTTTTTATTGAAGCTTTGGAAAATGAAAATGAGGAATGTCGATTGTTAGGGCTTTGGGGATTGGTGCAGATTGCAGACTCTTCTACGCTAGAATTGTTTCTTCAAGCTGAACAGAAAGAAAAAGGCTACTCTCGAATTAAATCTACTAGTTATTGTTTTAAATTTGCCGAGAAGCTTCCAAAGAAGGAGGCGTTAAAAATTTATCGCCATTTAAAGGATACCCGGACTTCAACACACGAAAAATATATACTCGAAATTGTAGAAATCGAGCTGGCTTCGTAATTAATTTAAACTCTTCTCTGAAATAATGATTTCAACGTAAAGATATTTTGTAAGATGAAAATTTAACAAGCGAACCTAATGATTGATAAATATATTTTATTCATACTGGGGCTTTCATTCATTGCCTTGCCAAAGGCATTCGGAAATACAAAAGAGAGTAATGATATCGACTCAAAGGTTGAAAAAACTAACGTTGTGGTATTTTTTATAGATGATTTAGGTTGGTCAGATTTGGGGTGCTATGGAAGCAAGTATCATTTAACTCCAAACATCGATAAGCTAGCTTCCTCTGGACTTAAGTTTAAGGCTGCATATTCATCATCTTCAGTATGTTCACCAACTAGATCATCGCTCATGACTGGCAAGCATCCGGTAAGATTTGGTATTACTGATTGGATAGGGGCTTCACAAAAGCGTAGAATTCTTGTCACTCCTAAAAATCACTCCTTTCTACCAAAAGAGGAAAATACTTTAGCCGAGGTGTTTAAATCTTCGGGTTACCAGACAGCTTATTTTGGCAAATGGCATTTGGGTGCGAGAGATGAAGACCATCCATCTTTCCATGGGTTCGATTATCATCGTGGAGTAAATAGGGCTGGTTCTCCTGGATCTTATTATTATCCATTTCGACGTAATAAAAAACTCCCTAAAATTCCTCTAAAGCCGACGGATATACCTGACTTTTCTGATGCTAAAAAGAATTCTTATCTAACTGACTTGCTCTCCATTGAGGTTACCAAATACATTGAAAGTAATGCCGACAAACCTTTTTTTACAATCTTATCTCACTATTCCGTGCATACTCCGATACAAGCCCTAAAGGCTGATTCAGAAAAATATCGAAAGCGCTTAGATGAAATTGGTATTGCAACTGAAATAAAAACGCGACCTGAGAAAAATGCTATTACTAGGATAACACAGAATAATCCTGAATATGCCGCTATGGTAGAGAGCGTTGATCGCAGTGTTGGAAGGGTAATGCAAAAACTTGATGAATTGGATTTACTCAAAAAGACAATAATTATTTTCACTTCTGATAATGGAGGTCTATCAACGCTCCAAAGAAATTTAAGATCGGGTCCTGCATCATGCTTGCCGCTTAGGGCTGGAAAAGGATGGCTTTACGAAGGAGGTATCAGAGTACCCACTATAATTTCATGGCCAGGTAGAATTATTCCAGGTTCAGTAAGTGATATACCCATTACAACTTGTGATGTTTATCCAACCTTATTGAAGGTTGCTGGTTTAAAATCTAAAACTAAACAGCATCTAGATGGTCTTGATCTTAGTCCTATTTTCAAAGGATCTAAGCTTCAAGATAGGCCTTTATTTTGGCATTTTCCTCATTATCATGGTTCTGGTAATCTCCCGTCATCATCGATAAGGAAGGGTTCCTATAAATTAATTAGGTGGCATGAAGATGGTTCAGAGGAATTGTACGACATTTCGATTGATGATTCTGAAAAGAATGATATTTCAGAGAAAAACCCTGAGAAGAAGACTGAGCTTTCTAATGAACTTAGTAAATGGCTGAAATCGTCCGGGGCAAAAATTCCAGTTCTTAACAAAGACAACTAAATTTTAACGAATGCTTTTCTTTGACTGATAACAACAAAGGGACTCCACAAGTTTTAATTACTGGAGGCTCTGGTGATTTAGCTGCAGTGATGGCTGTTAAATTACAAGATAGAGGATATGATGTTTTATGTCCTGATAAGTCCGAATTGGATGTTAGAGACGGGGATTCTGTGGATTCTTTCTTCGAATCGAAGGTGACTAGGCACCTTGCATTACTAATCAATAATGCAGGAAAAAAAGATGATGAGCTTTCCCTAAAAATGACTCCAGAATCGTGGGACCAAGTTATTAGTGTGAATCTGAAAGGTGCTTTTCTTTGTTCTAAGCTAGCCTTAAAAGTTTTTTTAAGGAACCAATTAGGTCATATAATTAATATAGGATCTTATTCTGCGCTCTCTGGTCCTAAGGGTCAGTCTAATTATTCTTCGTCAAAGGCAGGGCTAATTGGTTTGACTAAGAGCCTTGCAGTAGAATCGGGAAAAAGAAATGTTCGTGTTAATTGCGTGTTGCCTGGGTGGATGGAAACGAAATTCACTGCCAACGTTAACGAGAATACTAAAAATAGATCTCTAGAAGAGCATGTTTTGAAAATGTTTAATAACAAAGAATCGGCTGCAGAATTTATTATTTTTCTTCATGAAAAAATGATGAGTGTTTCTGGCCAAGTTTTTCAATTGGATAGTAGAATTAGTCAGTGGAATTGATTCTTATTTAATTAACTCTTGGATAACTTTTACTGTTTGACTGGCCGCCTTAACATTGTGTACTCTTAATATAGCAGCTCCCCTAATTATAGAAGATACAGAGCAAGCGACTGTCCCTGCGTCTCGACTGCAAGGATCATCAATACCTAAGACTTCTCCTATAACCGTCTTTCGTGAGACAGGAACAAGAATAGGTCGCTCGTGTTTGTGAAATTCTCTAAGGTTTTTAAGTATGTTTAAATTTTCAGCTCGGTCCTTTGCAAAGTCGATGCCTGGATCCAGGAGGATCTGCTCCTCTTTAAGTCGAACTGATGTGGCAAGATTAATTTTTTCTTCGAAGAAAAAATTAATTTCCTCTATAACATTTTCATACTTTTGTCCCAAGTGCGGTTCTTTAGGTAGTCCAATGCTATGCATAATTAAAAGCGCAGTGCCATGATCTGAGCAAATTATAGCGTTATCACTTTGGCTTAGGGCTCCAATGTCATTTAGGATATCCACTCCTAAAGGCAAGATCTTGCGTGACACCTCTGACCTCCAAGTATTTACAGATAATAAAGGTTTTGGGCGATCTTTATCCCATCTAGCAGAATGAAATGTTTTAATAAAAGGTGTTAGCCTATTAATCTCTTCCTCTACAGATATAGGGCCTCTATTTGTCCGAGCGCTTTCCGCGCCGATGTCAATGATGTCTGCCCCTTCATCGACCTTTGCCATTGCCATTCCCATAGCTTTGTTTTGATTTAGTGTTCCATCCCCAGAAAATGAATCATCATTTATATTAATGATACCCATGACCATCGTGCAATCCGAGAAGTCTACAATTTTATCTCTGACCTGTAATCTCATATAGTCTTAAAAATTGAAGGGAACAGTAGACCGTTTTCTCTTATTAAATCTAACAGTACTATCAAAACCAACTTCTGCTGCTAGTTTTGCAGCCCTTTTAAAATCCATTCCAACCTCTTCAGGTGAATGGGCATCTGAACTGATCGTGATAGGGATATTAGCAGCAACCATCATTTCTAAAAATTCTCTTTCAGGATACTGTTCTTTACAATCCTTTCTCCAACCAGCCGTATTAATTTCTATACATATGTCAGCTTCCTTCGCTGCAATAATAACAGGTTCGTAAAATCTTCTTAAATCTCCTTTTGGTCGGTGACCGAATTTTTTTGGTAGATCAGAATGAGCAATAATATCAAAGAATCCGCTCTGGGCACATTTCGCATAAATTTCCCAGTAAGATTTCCATATTTCTTCTACCTCTGCGATTCCTGTCCAACGACCAATCCATTTTGGATTATCGATATCAAAACCAGGTGCAATATAATGAACGCTGCCAATGAGGTAATCATAATTGGCCATTTCGGATAATTTTTCTATCCATGCGTGCCCATTTTCAAAATAATCCACTTCGAGTCCGAGTTTAATTGGAATGCCTTTGATTTGCTCTTGTGCAGTTTTGACCTTGTTAATGTAATCTGGCAGTTCAGATTTGAGCATCCTCCAATCATCAAAACCATCCTCATTCATTGGGCTATGATCGGAAAAACCAATTTCTCCAAGCCCTATATCTAATGCTTTCTTGGCATATTCCAACGGTTCCCCTTCTGCATGGCGGCATAGAGGTGTGTGGGTATGATAATCAGCAAATTGGCTGAATTGCATAATTAATCATGGAATAAAAATTCAATCTATCCAGTGATACTCACTGAAAATTTACAATAAAAAGTAATAAAAATATAAAAATTAGAGGTTTTGCTTGATAATGTCGTCATTTTTTGTAAAAAGTTCATTATATGAAGAAGATTTTAACCCTCATCACTTCTGCTTTAGTTATTTCTGGATCCTCAGCATTTGCTTGGGTCGGTGGCCCATGGTCAAACAACAGCTATAGTCAGACCACAACAGGAACATACCAAGCAGTAATGTACATGGTAAATGGAGTTGGCCTTGCTCGTTTTTCTGACGATGTCACTTCCCAGTTTTCACAAGTGAACCAGTCTGTGATCTTTCACGAAGGAACAGTCTATATTGGGCAGTGCTTCGGAACTGCTGATCGCACATCAGGAGAAGGAGCTGGATCAGTTACTGGAATTATTAATTCAGCTAGTGCTGCAGGTGGTACTGTGACTGGTTCATTCCAGTGTGACATTACTTCTGATGCTCCTGTCACGCGTTTCTACGGTAACTCCAGTGGCATTACAAATCCAATAACCGGTGAGCCAGGAAATGGTTCTGATCGGAAGTGTGTTTTATATTTTGCTACGCCTGTAGAGCCTGTAGCCGATCCAGTTGAGCCACCTGAGGAACCAGTAATAACTATAATTGCTATTACAGTTTTTGGAGCTCAAATATCATATACGATTCTGGGCTAGCTTACAAAAAATTCCAAAATTCATTTTCAATGGGCTGACATCTTTTGGGATGTCAGCCCATTTAGTTTGAACATATTCGCTTTGAAGACTAAATGCCATATTAAGAGTTCAGGTGGGTTCACTCTTTTGGAGTTATTCATTACAGTATCGATCATAGCAGTATTAGCTTCTATGATATTGGCACTTAGTGACACTATTAGAAGAAGAGCTGAGCAGGCAGCTTGCGTTGGTAATATGAGAAGCCTCTTCGCCGCTCTAAGCGCTTACAACACTGATAACGGTCATTTTCCGCAAGCTCCTGAGAATAATGATGAACAAACCTTTTGGAATTTCTGGTTTGAAACTTTTGAAGAGGATTATGATATCCCAAAAAAGACGTGGATTTGTCCAACTTACCGAAGAATGAATCCTAGGGTTGAAGAAGAAGATATGAAAGGAACATACGTTCCTACTAGATTTAGTAAGAGTAGCCCTCTTGCAGCGTATCGGTGGCCTAATCAGCCTTGGTTGGTGGAAGTGGGTGATCACCACGGAAAAGGTATGTTAGTCCTTTTTCCTGATGGTTCAGTGAGACCTTTTTCGATCGGTTCTTTTAAGAAATGAAGTGTAAATTCAGAAATTAAATAATATCTGAGTGAAATTCCTGAATTGTTCGGACCCCAGTATTAAGTGACTTCAATGAACGTATCGCGAGTACACTGGCTTTTGCAGCCCGAAGATTAGTCATTACAGGGATACTGTTAGCAACTGCGGAACTACGGATCTTAACTTCGTCAGCGCGCGGGGTTCTTTCAGTGCTCGGAGTATTGATGACAAAATTAAGTTCACCATTTTTAATCATATCTAAAACATTAGGACGACGTTTTTCAGCAAGCTTAAATAGTTTGGTTACGGGTATTCCTGCATCGTCGATTACTTTTGCAGTGCCTGAGGTTGAGTAAAGATTAAAACCAAGTTCGTGGTATTCTCTTATAATGTCTATTGCCTTTTCCTTATCTCTGTCTTTCAGGCTTATAAAAATATTTCCTTCAGTCGGTAATGGAGAAGATGCAGCCATTTGTGATTTCGCATATGCCATTCCCAAATCATTATCGATTCCCATGACTTCACCCGTTGCTTTCATTTCTGGTCCCAGAACAATATCTGTCCCTGGAAATTTAACGAATGGGAAAACTGCTTCTTTTACAGAGTAATGATCAGGTGTAATTTCCTTAGTAAACCCAAGGTCTTTAAGCTTTTCACCTGCCATTACTTTTGCAGCAAGTTTAGCCAGTGGTACACCAATCGTTTTTGAAACAAATGGAACGGTTCTTGATGCTCTAGGGTTAACCTCTATGACATATAGTTCCTCACCCTTTACGGCAAACTGAATATTCATTAAACCCTTAACTTCTAATTTTTTTGCTAGCGCCTTAGAAGCATCGGTGATTTCACTTTTAATTGTGTCACTTAAAGAGAAAGGAGGAATGACGCATGCGCTGTCACCTGAATGAATACCAGCTTGTTCAATGTGTTCCATTATCGCCCCGACTACGGAGTCATCACCATCTGAGATAATATCAACATCTACTTCAGTCGCATCCTCTAGAAATCTATCTACTAGTACAGGTCTTTCAGGACTAGCCTCTACGGCTGATGACATATATGATTTTAACTCATTGTCATCATAAACTATAACCATAGCTCGTCCCCCAAGAACAAAGCTTGGTCGAACAAGGACAGGATAAGAAATTCTCTTAGCTACTTCTAATGCCTCTTCAGCTGATGTTGCCGTTCCAGCTTCTGCTTGTTTCAGACCAAGTTCATCAAGTAGGGCAGAGAAAAATTTTCGGTCCTCCGCTTGTTCTATGCTTTTGGGGGATGTCCCAATAACATTTACTCCGTTAGACTCCAAGCCAGCTGCAAGATTTAATGGTGTTTGACCACCGAATTGAACAATAGTTCCATAGGGTTTTTCGGATTCGAATATGTTTAGTACATCTTCAAATGTTAGAGGTTCGAAGTAGAGTTTGTCACTGGTATCATAATCTGTGGATACAGTTTCTGGGTTGGAATTAACCATAATAGTTTCAAACCCCAGTTCTTTTAGTGCGAAAGCTGCGTGAACACAGCAGTAATCAAATTCTATTCCTTGTCCTATACGATTAGGTCCGCCACCTAAGATCATAATTTTCTTAGTTTCCCCATCCCGAGTTTCATTTTCGTCCCCGTAGGTCGAATAGTAATAAGGAGTAAACGCTTCAAATTCTGCAGCGCAAGTATCAACTAATCTGTAGGTAGGCAATATACCCTGTTTTTTTCTAGATTCTCTGACTTGGGTTTCAGTTTGATTGGTGAGATGAGAGATTTGACGATCGGAAAAACCTAATTTTTTTGCAGCTTTAAAATCAACATCAGTATCATCTGACTTAATTTTTTCTTCATAGGTTGAAATGTCTTCAAGTTGTCTAAGGAACCAACGATCAATTCCAGTAATTTCATAGAGCTCTTCTATATTCATACCCAGCTTAAAAGCTTCTCTGAGATAAAATATTCTTTCAGCGTTTGGAATCGCTATTTTGGAAAGTAGTTTTTCTTTATCTTCGACGTTCAGCTCTTTACCATCGGCTCCAAAGCCAAAACGGCCAGTTTCCAAAGATCTTAAAGCTTTTTGCATTGCTTCCTTGAAAGTTCTTCCAATCGACATTGCCTCGCCAACGCTTTTCATTTGTGTTGTTAAAGAATCATCAGCAGATGGGAATTTTTCGAATGTAAACCTAGGAGTTTTGACGACACAATAATCTATTGTTGGCTCAAAACTTGCAGGAGTTTCTCTTGTAATGTCATTAGGAAGCTCATCAAGAGTATAACCGACTGCAAGCTTGGCGGCAATTTTTGCTATGGGGAATCCTGTAGCTTTCGAAGCGAGAGCCGAAGATCTTGAGACCCTTGGATTCATTTCAATAACTATCATTCGTCCAGTATCTGGACACATTGAAAATTGAATATTGGAGCCTCCAGTTTCTACACCTATTTCTCTGATAATAGCAAAAGATGCGTCCCTCATAATTTGGTACTCCTTATCAGTGAGAGTTTGAGTTGGTGCTACGGTAATTGAATCACCTGTATGGACGCCCATGGGATCTAAATTCTCTATGGAACAAATAACCACACAGTTATCTTTTCGGTCTCGCATGACTTCCATTTCAAATTCTTTCCAGCCTAGCAAAGATTCTTCGATTAAAACTTCCGTGACCGGAGACATGTCTAGGCCTCGATTAACAATTTCTTCGTACTCCTCGTTATTATAAGCTATTCCTCCACCACTACCACCTAGCGTATAAGCAGGCCTAATGATTAAAGGAAAACGGGTACCTGTTTTTTTGGAAATATCTTTAGCAATTTCAATGGCCTCATCCATTGTGTGAGCTACTCCTGATTGAGGAATATCTAGCCCAATTTTTATCATTGCCTCTTTAAAAGCTAGTCTGTCTTCGCCTTTTTCAATAGCTTCAGCATTGGCTCCAATTAACTTAACATTATTTTTTTCAAGGATTCCTCTTCTGACTAGCTCCATTGCAGTGTTGAGCCCAGTCTGGCCACCAAGAGTTGGTAATAATGCATCTGGATTTTCTCGAATAATTATCTTTTCGACAATTTCTGGTGTTACTGGCTCTATATATGTCCGATCAGCAAATTCAGGATCGGTCATGATTGTAGCAGGATTTGAATTAACGAGTATAACTTCGTAACCTTCTTCTTTTAAAGCTTTGCAAGCTTGAACTCCCGAATAGTCAAACTCACATCCTTGACCGATAACGATTGGCCCTGATCCAATTAGCAGAATTTTCTTTATATGAGTATCTTTTGGCATTTTTTGTAGTCTCTTGTTGCCATCGTCACAACCAAAAGTAAAGGCTATAATAATGCGGGTTAAAGATCTTTAAGTCTCGTTTTTTAATGTTACTGATCATAGATCGATGAGAAGCTTTTTTAGCTGCTCATCGTAAAAACTATCCGTTTCAATGACGGCATCTGAAAAGTTACCACCTTCAGTTATTTTATTAGTGATAATCGCACACTTTATTCCAGCGCAAGTCGCTGCTTTGAGTCCATTTTCAGAATCCTCAAGCACTAGCGCTTCAGAAGTTTTAATATTTAAAGCTTCACAAGATGACAAGAATAGGTCGGGTGCGGGCTTGATGTTCGTGACGTCGTCTCTGTTAAAAAACTGCTCGAAGTAATGTTTTATCTTTAGCTTTTCCACCCAACCTAAAACCCAACCTTTAGAAGAGCTTGATGCAATTGCCATTTTTAATCCAAGTTTACTAGCTTCCTCCAAAAAATCCAAGATTCCAGGCCGCGCTTTTTGTGTTTCCAAAGTGTCTCTAATTATTTTTTCTCTTTGTTCATTAATTTTATTCCAATCAAATTTTTTACCACATCGTTTTTCTAACTCCTTGCCCGGATCAAATTGAGTAAAGTCACTACCGACACATTGTTTATAGTCGGTAAGTTTAAGTGATTGCTCATTGTCTTCATAGACGCGTTTCCATGTTTCGTAAATTACAGTTTCGGTGTCAACGATGAGTCCATCGAA